>ERZ808049.11-NODE-11-length-268529-cov-11.459423_pt1 | contig 268529 bp, 209 predicted proteins | sample MGYA00380198_ERZ808049 | MGnify/ENA primary metagenome ERZ808049 (study PRJEB31490, sample SAMN06133414) | mouse gut metagenome | isolation source: Z2_2 | host: mice | place: China: Chengdu | collected 2015-05 ...
GTATATTATTACTGCCGCATAACGATTACAAAATTACACAAAAAAATATATCTAACAAAAGTGGGAGGATTTTTTAAGGATTTTTTAACTTTTTACCATAGACATTTTATTAGGGAAGCGTAGGTTCAACTGGCAAGTACAAATAAGTAGAAATGTTTGAACAACACCGTTTTAGGAAGTTGAAAAATCAAGTTTCTCTCTCGGTATAGCGTTTATTTTGGCCAATATCTTCTTTAGTTTAGCATTTGTGTATTTCCCATTCGTGTTCTATTTAGCTCCTTATTATGAGTATGTAGCAAGTTACTTATCAAATTCAGCCTCTTTGAGGGTCAAATATGGTTTTGCAAATGGTGACTGACAAGACATAAACAAGGTCAGCAGGAATTTTTTACATAAATGGACATGAATGTATATAACCTAAAATAAGAATAAATTTTAATAAGGGCTGCCCAAAAAGAAAAAAATGCAGTTGCCATCCTATAGATACTTGCAGAAAGGATAAAATTTACTTTTAGACCTTTTGGGATAGCCCTTATTAATACTTCAGATAAAATTCCTTAGGTTATATTTTCAATCCTTTGGACCGGGTTTCCTCCTTGGCATACAGTCCCGGACGCCCGATTATGACATGGTTGGCAACGATACTATCCGCCGGACTGCGTATCTGCGGCGGTGCATTTTCGGGATATTGCGCCTGCCTGTTCCTCACATCTTCCGCTTCCGGCTTGAGCTGTTGCCCTTCATTCTCCTTTTCTGCGACTTCGGGCGTGGGTGGCGCAAGCTCCAGCTGAATTTTTCGGTCAAGGGCGGCAAGTTCGGACTTCAACTGCTTCAGCTCGTCCTCCTTCTTCCACACCTTACCCGCTATCTCCTGTAACTGCGGTATCTCCATCTCCAGCACCTCGTTCTTCGCCTTGTACTGGTCGATGATGGAGGGTATCCTCTCCATCGCGTTGAGGAAGTTGCGGGCGGCGGCCAACGGGTCAGCCATCGCCAGATGCCCGTTGTTGTAGGTGTACTTGTAGTTCCCCTCGACCACGAAGCGGTTGTCGGTGAACTCCAATCCCTCTTTGAGTATCCTTTCGCTCACCACCTTTATCGGAAAACCGTAAAGTTCACCGACCTGCGTGTACAACCCTCCGGTCGTGGCATTCTTGGCTATCTCCTGCAAACGCTTTCCGATGACCTTCTCATCGGCGGAATCCACTCCGTCCACCTTTATTATATTAAGGCGGTTGCCCTCCTTGTCGGTCTGCACCACCGACAGGAAGCGGTTCCAGTCCTCCGTCATGGCATCTATGAAAGCCGTGTTGTTGCGCAACTCGCCGGTCTTTGACTCCAGCTTGAACTCCGAATCACGCTTGCCCTTGTTGAACGACTTGCGTTCCCCTTCGAGCGATGCGATCCGCTTTTCCAGTTTCGCCTTGTCCAACAGGTCGGTATTGCCGGAGAGCAACGCCATGTATTCCGAGAAATTCATGCCCGATTTTTCGTCCATTGCCCCCTCGTCGATGGTACGCGCACCCATCGCACCGCTTTTGAGCTGGCTTATGAAAGTCTGCTTGCAGTGCAGGAGGTTGAACTTGTAGCTGTCCAGTGACTTCTCCACCGCGTAGATGATTACATCCACGTTGTTCCCGGCGAAATGTTTGGCAATCTCATTACCTGCCCTAACTCCGCGTCCGTCACGCTGTTGCAAGTCGGACGGTCGCCACGGCGTATCGAGATGATGGATAGCCACACACCGTTTCTGGGCGTTCACACCCGTTCCGAGCATAGAGGTAGAGCCGAACAGCACACGCACCGTCCCGGCGTTCATGGCGTCTATCACCGCCTTCCGCGCCTTGTCGGTCTTGCACTCCTGAATGAAGCGCACCTCGCTTGGCGGTATACCGTAGTCCTCCGTCAGTTTGCGCTTGATTTCCGAATAGACGTTCCACCCGTCGCCCGGCTGGTATGTCCCCAAATCAGAGAAAACGAACTGCGTGCCTTTCTGGGCGTCGTATTTTTGATAATACTCCGCGATCATCTTGGCACAGTGACTCGCTTTGTTGTCGGGATGATCTTCGTAATTCGGGTCTATCATGCGCATGTCGAGTGCCATTTTCCGGGCATAGTCCGTGGCGATGAGCATCTTCGCCTTTTCTTCCGTTTCCGAAAGCGGCAGCCTGCCCAACAAGGTGGCATCGCCCGTCTTGGCGAACTGCATCAGTTTCTGTATGAAGTCCTCCTGTTCCGGCGTGGGCGGTATATGGTGCAGTATCTCGTTCTTGGCAGGACGGTCAACGCCCACATCCTCCGCCGTGCGGTAGTCCGTGATTTCATTATAGAAGGCGGCAAGCTCCGGCACTTTGATGAAGTAGCGGAAACGCTCCTTCTGGACCACATTGTTCGTCACGTTAAATTCAAAATCCGTCGTCTTCTTGGCAAATATCGCCGCCCAAGCGTCGAAACACCTTATGTCCTGCCGTTCCAGCTCCTTCGGGCGCAGGTACTTGAACAGCAGGTACAATTCAGTCAGTGAGTTGCTGATAGTCGTGCCGGAGAGGAAGGTCGCACCCAAGTCTTTTCCTGTGCGCTCCTGTATGGTGCGTATGGCAAAGAGCATGTTAAGTGCCTTCTGGCTTCCCTCGCTGTTTCCCAATCCCGCCACACGGTCGTGGCGCGTGTTGAAAGTCAGATTCTTGAACTGGTGGCTCTCATCTATGAAGATGTGGTCGATGCCCATCTGCTTGAAATCCACCACGTCGTCCGTGCGTGACTTTATGGCGTGTTCCACCTTCTCCAGCTTCGCTTCAAGGTTGTGCTTGCGCTTCTCCAATCCTTTCAGCATCGCCCGCGACACGTTCTTTCCCTGCTGCCGTAGCACTTCGAGGTTTTCCTCCACCGTGTCAAGCTCTGCTTGCAGGATGCGCTGCTGCAATTCCGGCGACTGCGGTATCTTGCCGAACTGGTCGTGCGACATGATGACGCAATCGTAGTCGTTGTTCTTTATATTATTGAAGAAGCGCACACGGTTGGCGGTCGAAAAGTCCTTCTCCGAAGCGTACAGAATACGTGCGTTGGGATATGCCGCCTGATAGGTGGCTGCAATCTCCGCAACGTTGGCTTTCAGCCCGATAATCATCGGCTTGTGTGCCAAATTCAGACGCTTCATCTCATGCGCGGCGATGCACATTATCAGCGTCTTACCGGTTCCCACCTCGTGGTCGCAAATTCCGCCGCCGTTCTGTTTCAACATCCAGACGCAATCCATCTGTGAGGGATAGACGCTCTTGATACCCCGGCTTGCCAGCCCTTTCAGGTTGAGGTCGGGAAAGGTCTGATGGGAGCCGTCGTAGCGCGGGCGCACGAAACAGTTGAACTTGCGGTTATACATCGTCACAAGCCGCTCCTTGAACTGCGGCGACTGCTCTTCGAGCCATTCGGAGAAGCCGTTTCGTATCTCGTCAATCTTGGCGTTGGCGAGTTGTATTCCCTCGCTGTCGCGCATCTTGATGTCGTTGCCATGCTCGTCCTTGCCGATGGACTTCATCATGTCAGGGCAGGTGTTGTGCAGGGCGTGTTTTAGGAGGTGCATACCGTCATAGTTCCGGTAATACCCCTTCACCAGAAACTCGTCCGTGATTTTCATGGTGCGGTAGCCGCACACCACCGAAAACTCGTCCATGCTTGCGGAATAGGCGATTTTCACCTCCGTGTCGAACAGCCGGCTCATGTAGGCGGCATAGACACCCGTCGGAATCCAGCGTTCCCCGAAATTGAAGTCCAGATCCTCGAAGGCGATGCGCTGCGGCTCGGCATCTTTCAGAGCCTCCAACGCCTGCTTCACCTCCGGCATACGCTCATTTTCGGGATTGTCACCCATCCATGCCTCTATGCGTTCCGCTTTCTCTATGACATTTCCGGCGATGAAACGGTCTTTGATTTCGTAACCGGTCACGAGCGGATTGTAGTAGATGCGCCCTTGCAGGGCAGTGAGCAAATCCTCCGCCGTGCTGTCGGTTATCTCCCGCATATAGTCGAGATTGACCGTACCATATTTGTTGAGCGACGCAGACAGGGCTTCTTCGGGAGAGCCTACGTTGGCATGGCTCTCCACCGCGAAGGAAACAGGATGCTCGAAGATGTCCGCCTTGACGAACTTTCCGTTTTCCATCCGTTCCAGCGAAAGGATGTCGCGCCCGCCCGCATCCATCATCACTAACTTCACGTTCTGCTTGGCGTTGAGGTTGCCGTAGCGCATGACAAACTCATCGTAACAGGTATTCAGATGCTCTCGCCACGGAACATTTGCCTCGCGCCGGAGCGATTCATAACGGTACAGACGCTCGTAGGCGTCACGCAGCGACACATACAACAACGCCTTTTCCTTCTGGTATCCTTTCAGGTCGAGCGGCTGGAATGTCGCCCCGTATGGCGTGATGTCTTTCAGGTAGCCGATGTTATGACGCCCCCGGTCAGCCACCAGCGACCCTTCGCGCAGGTGCATCTCCGGCGTGCGGTGGTAGGCACGCGGAGAAAGGTCCACGACTTCCTCCTTCGGCTTTTCCGCTTCGATGTCGGGGAAAAGGAAAGTCCCCACCGCTTCCGATGGGGTATCTGTAACGGCAGGTGCGGCGACTGCCTCCGGCTGTGTTTCCTCCTGTCGTGGCTGCTCACGGGAAGTTTCCGGCACGGCTTTCACTTCCGTCTTTTCCGCCACTTGTTTCTCGTTATGCTGCCTTGCCAGTTCCCGAAGTTCTTTCCTACGCTCCGGCGTCAAACCCATCATCATTTCATAGAAACCGTTGATGGGAGGATTGGTATCCCAGTCCAGTGTGGCATAGATGTCGTCCGGGTCGGCAGGCTTGGCGGTGTTCTCCGCTTTCACCTCCTTATTCTCCATTGCGGGTTTTGCAGTTGGAGCTGTCGGTGTAACCGTGACTTTCGGTTTGGGCGGAGTGGACTTTGCCGTAACTGCCTTTTTCACCGTCTTTTTCTTTTTGGAGGTTTTCGGTTGGCTGACCTCTTCCGTCATCCCCCAGAGGTCAAGCAGGGTGAGCTGCACGCCTGCGGAATATTGCGGGCGCGGTTCTATCTCCGGCTTTTCATCTGCGGGTTGCGGCTTTTCTGTCGGAGTTTCCACCGTCTGCGCCGAGGATACTGTTTCCAATTTTATGGCAGGACGCTCTACTTTATTTTGAACGGCAACTTTTTCTTCCGTTCCTGCCTGCCGGATTGAACCCGAATACAAGCGCATGGCAAGCCTGTAATGGAAATCCTCGTCGAGCATACGGCGCAAATCCCCGGCGATGCCTGCTGCCTTGCCCTCGTGCAGATAAACCATAGCGGGCTTCCCGTAGGGGTCTGTGTCAAGTTTCGCCATCGTATGCACGATGCGTTCCGGGTGGTGGATGAAATAGGCGTTGTCGGTCAGGGCGGTTTTCGTGTCCGTCTGTATCACGGTCATCAGCCGCTCGTCCTGCGACATTTCCTTCTTGCTGAGGTTCTTTTGCAGGACAATCAGGTCACTGCCCACCTCCGTGCCCGCGTTGTCCGTGAACAGGTTGTTGGGCAGGCGTATCGCGGATACCAGATTGGCCTGACTGAACAGCTCGTTACGCACGGAGGTCTTGGTGCTATTCAATACCCCTTGCGAGGTGATGAACGCCACGATACCGCCGTCACGCACGGCATCCAGTCCTTTGAGAAAGAAATAGTTGTGGATGGTTTTCTGGGCGGAGCGTCTGCCGAAAGAGTCGCTCCGCTGAAACTCCGCGTCGAACACGGCAATGTCACCGAACGGAATGTTGGACACCGCCAAGTCGAAATAATTGTTGAACGGTCTTTCGATTTTCTCAAAACCGCAGGTGCGCATTTTCTGGTCGGGATAGAGATGCCTCAAGATTGTACCCGTGAGCAGATCCTTCTCGAAAGCCATCACATCCGCATTGGGGCTGTGCCGCAGCATGGAATCCACGAACACGCCGACACCTGCCGACGGTTCGAGCATACGGGCGGGGCGGACGCTGTAATCTGCCAGCACGTCCGCGATGGTGTCGGTTATCTCTTTGGGGGTGTAGAAAGCGGTCAGCACGGACGCTTTCAGCGAATCCACAAACCGCTTGTACTCTGTTTCGTCCTTGCTGTTCTCACGGATAAGCCTGTGCAGCTCCACCGTCGGGGCGAACAGTTCGAGGTCGGATTTCGCCCACCGGACGGCATCCGTCAGTTCCTTTGCAGGGTTGAGGATACATTTCAGACCGCCGAAACCGCAGTACCTTTGAAGTATGGCACGCTCTTCGGTTGTCGCTGTCCTATTTTCCCTGTCAAGGATGAATGCCGTCCGTATCGCCTCGATGTTGTCCCGCAGTTTCTGTTTGCGGTTAAACGCCATATTCGTCTAAGTAAAGGACGGTTGCTCCCGTCAGCTCCGTGTAGAGCAGGTCGTAATCGGAAGACAGGGCGAAATTGTCATCCGAGAGGTCATAGACGGAGAACACGTTGCCGACAAGCGGCAGCAGTTTCAGGACAAAGGCTTCACGCTTCTCTTCCGGCACTTCATCGGCAAACTCGTTTTCCACGACTTCGCGGAGGATGGCGTAACGGGAATAATGCAGCCCGCGCAGCAGCGTGTCCATCGCCAGTTCCTGCGCACCATCGGCGGGATAGCCTTCAAGCCGTGCCCTCTCATACGTTTCGGCGGCACGGTCGGCCCGTTCCCGTATGAAAGCGGTGTCGTCAGCCTGTTCAAACTTGTTCGTGCGGAGATAGTCCAGCAGGTACAGACCGTAATAGGAAAAGTCGGTCTGACCCTCGTTTTTCTTCTTGTTGTTCATTACTTTGGATTTAGCGGATTGATAATTAACGGGATAATCGGTTGGAAAAAGGAAGAAAAAGGCACTCGGTATCCCTCCGAGTGCCACCACTAAATCCAAAGTATGAGTGTAATCCGGTATCGAAGAACAATTCATTACTCTGAACAAGTGGCAAAGTTAATACTATTTCTTCCGTCCTGAAAATTTCTTGTCCTTTTTAGCCTCCGGGAACACAAAAGTCGTGTTATATTCCCCGTCAAAGGCGACAACAGCATCGAAACTCTTGCCCTGTTTGCTCTTGAACCCTTTGAGCAGCTTGGTATGCCCTTCGGTGAGCAGGTCTTTGATTTCATCGTCGGACAGGGTGCGTCCCGCTTTCAGCCGGAACACGGGCAGTCCGCACTCCGTGTTGTCGCAGCGTACCACCTTGCCGTAGAACCGCATCCTGCCCGTGCCACACTTGGGACACGCGCAGCCGGAGTCACGGCTGCCGAAGAGCTTGTCGCACGAGATCAGTTCGGAGGTTATCTCACGTGTGTACGCCTCTATCTCCTTGCGGAAGGTGTCGTCGGACAGTTCCCCGCGCTCGATACGCGCCAGCTCCTTTTCCCATTCGCCCGTCATGGCAACATCGGCGATGCGCATCGTCTTGACGACGGAATTGAGGGCAAGTCCTTTTTCGGTGGGAACAAGCGACTTCTTGCAGCGTTCCATGTAACCGCGCTTGAAAAGCGTTTCGATGATGGAGGCGCGTGTGGCGGGAGTACCGATGCCACAGTCCTTCATCGCCTGCCGCAGTGCGTCGTCCTCAATTTCCTTGCCCGCCGTTTCCATTGCCGAGAGCAGGGTGGCTTCGGTATGCAGCGGCTTGGGTTTGGTCTTTCCTTCGGTAATGGACGAGCCTTTCGGTGTCAGCGTGTCGCCTTCCTGCCAGCCGGGGATGGTAATTTCCTCTTTTTCCTCGCCATAGACGGCACGCCATCCGGTTTGCTTCACGACGCTGCCTTTTACGGTAAACTCCACTCCGGCACATTCCGCCGTGACAGTGGTCACATCCTTGACGCATTTCTCAGAGAATGCCTCGACCATGCGCCCGGCAATCATCTGATAGATGGTATTGTCCTCTTTGGAGAGGAAGAGCGGTTTCTCACCCGTGACGAGCAGGGCATGGTGGTCTGTCACCTTGCCGTCGTCCACGCTGCGGCGTGTCGGGGCGGCTTTTGCCCGCACCTTGTCTTTCCATTCGGGCTGTGTGCCGATGAAAGCGAGCAGTTTGGGAATTTCGGCAAACACGTCTTCGGGGATGTAGCGGCTTCCCGTTCTCGGATAGGTTATCAACTTCTTTTCGTAGAGTTTCTGCGCGATTTCAAGCGTCTGTTCCGCCGTGAAGCCGTGCTTGGCGTTGGCTTCTTTCTGGAGCGTGGTCAGGTCGTAGAGCAAGGGAGTTTCCTCCGTCTTCTCCTTGCGCTCGGCTTTCGTGACAGTGGCGCAACCTGCCGCCTTTACCTTATTATATAGTTCCATCGCCGGTTCTTTCTCTTTCCATTTCTCGGAGGATGAGAATTTCACGACTTCGCCGTCGCAACCGTCCGTTGCGATATGGAGCTGCCAGAATGCTTCGGACGTAAAGCGGCGGTTCTCCCAGTAGCGTTCACATACCATAGCCAACGTTGGTGTCTGCACCCGCCCCACGGAATACGTGCCGTGTCCGGCGGCGATGGATAACGCCTGTGTGCCGTTGATGCCCACGAGCCAGTCGGATTCGCTCCGCGCTTTGGCGGCGAGGTAGAGGTTGTCGTATTTGCTGCCGTCTTCGAGTTTCCGCAGTCCCTCGCGGATAGCTTTGTCGGTGAGAGAGCTGATCCACAGGCGCACGAAAGGAGTGGTGCAACCCGTATAGTGGTAGAGGTAGCGGAAGATAAGCTCTCCCTCGCGTCCGGCATCGGTCGCCACGATGATATGTTCGCTTGTGTCGAACAGTCTTTTGATGACTTTTATCTGCGACACCACGCCGCTGTCGGGCTTGTAACCTTTCTCCGTCCTGACCTGACGGGGGACGAGCGTGAATGTGTCGGGAATAATCGGGAGGTTGTCACGGACAAATCCGCGCACGCCGTAGCCGTCGGGCATGGCAAGCTGAACGAGGTGTCCGAATGCCCATGTCACGGCATAACCGCCTCCCTCGAAATATCCTTCCTCTCTCTTTGTCGCGCCCACGATGCGGGCGATTTCACGTGCCACGGAGGGCTTTTCTGCAATGATTGTCTTCATGTCTTCTTCTTTTTTGTTGATACTTTGGATTTTATTTTGGATTCAGTGGCGGACACGGGATTACATTTTCATGCCCTTGCCCGTTTTCTTCTGCGGCTTCTCCTGCTGCTGTTGCTGGCGGGCGTCCTTCGGGTTGGTCTGACCTTTCTGCAACGGCTCTCTCAGATTCTTTGTAGCCTCGTTGGTCTTGCCATCGTTGTTCACCGCCACCTGCGTGCGGCTCTCGTTGGACGGAGCAACCTGCTGTGCATTGTCAGGGTTCGTGTCGTAGCGGTACGGGCGTCCCTTCTCCGGGTTGAACTTGATATACATCGTGGCATGGAAGCCCTGCTTGTCGGTCACGTTCTCCAGCTTCACGGCTTTACCCGCCACATAGTCGGCTTTCTGCTGGTCGGTGAAGCTCACGCCGCTCCATTTGCTGATGGGGCGGATGCTGCCGTCCTCGTTCGTCCACGTGTTGCGGCGTTGCTCCTTCTTGGTCTGTGCGGCATTTTCCCCGCCCTGCGCCTGACTTTTCGATGTGTCGCCTTTGGTTTCCTGTGTCTGTGCGGTACGGGGCGACTTGCCGGTTCCCGGCACGAACTCCACGCCGCGCTGCTCCACGTTCACTTGCAGGGTGGTGACGAACTTTCTGCCGTCGTTGCGCTCGATGAGCTTGTCGCGTACGGGCAGTCCGGCGCGGAGCATGTCCCGCTCCTGCGTGGTGATTTCCGTCTTGCCGATGCGCTCCGGGATGCGCACCCTGCTTGCCGGAATGTCCGTGATTTCATTCGTCTTGCGGTCGATGCTGATGTAGGAGGGGATGATCTCGCCCGTTTCCCTGTCCACAATGTCCACGACCCTACCGAGATTGCCCGTTTCGCGGAGGTTCTTCCGGTCATTGTCGGAGAATTTGTGTTCCTTGTACTCATCCAGCTTCTGCTCCTTGCGGATGAAGTGCGGCACGAGGCTGATGTTTCCCTCACCGTCCTTCTTGAAGGAGAGGCGGGCGTCCAGCTCGAATGATTCGCCGCCGAAGGTCGGTTTGACCTTTACCAAGTCGGACTTGCCATAGTTGAGCATCTTCGTAAGGTCGCCGGACTTTTCAAGGTTGTCCCGCTTTACGCCCCATCTGTCCTCCAGCTCCTGCCAGTTGATTTTACTCTCGTCGATGGGCTGGTAGCCACGTTTGCCCTGCATCTGTTCGGATTTGTCCTGTTGCTGTTCTTTCCGTTGTTCCATGTTCTCCTGTTTTTGAGGTTCTTGTTTCTCTGTCTGTTGTGCTGCCATCTCTTCCTGCACCTTCTTCTCATAGTCGGAGGTGTCCACCTTGTGAGGGGCGAGCAGCTCCTTGTTCGCTTCGGGGTCTTTCAGCAGTTGCTTCATCACCTCTAAGAGATTTTCAGCTTGGTCTGCCGCAATGCGGTAGAAACCGAAGCGGCTGGGTTCCTTGCACTGCCGGAAGAAGTTCTTGAAGAAGTTGTCCAGCACGTCGCCATGTCGGTCGAATTGCAGGAAACTCTGCGCGTTCTCCGCTTTTGCGGGGGTGCGCTTGGGTGTGCCGTCCGCGTTCAGCCCGGCTACCACGCTGATCTCGCCTGTCTTCTCGTCACGGACTACCAGCACGTCCTTTTCGTCTTTTTTCTTTGCCATCTGAAAAATGTTTTAATGGGTTATTTATGAAAGAAATTATGGATACGAGCCTTGTAGAAGGCTATATCTTCCTTTTTGAAGTCCTTGATATGGTTGGAAAGGAATGTCAGCACGTCCTCCTCGCTGTAATAGGTCTTCTTGCCCAGCGTCTTGTAGGGCAATGCGCCTACGCTGCGGTAGCGTTGGAGGGTGCGTTTGCTTATCTGGAGCAACATGCACAAATCCTGATTGTCGAAAAGGCGGATGCTTTCCGTGATAGTGGGCTGTTTCCCCTCAGCCTTCATCGCCAGCAGCAGTTCGTCCTGACGGTCGAGCCGTTCCATCAGCTTCTGCATCCAGCCCTCGAAGTTGTTTCGTGTGAGCAGTTCCATGACCTATGTCCTCCTTCCTTTTGGTTTGCCGCCCGTGCGCAGCGTGTGGTTGTGGAACAGGGTGTCTATTGTCCCTTCCTCGTTCCTTACTGTGTTGTCCTCCAATAGCCGCAGTATCTCGGAAAGGCGGTAGCGGCAGCTTCCGCGTACCACCACATACTCGATACGGTGGTCGGTGCGCATACGCTGCATGGTGCGCTTGCTCACGTTGAGCATCTTCGCCGCCTGTGCCGTGTCAAGCAGCTTGTCTTCGGTTTCCCGCTTCCGTTTCTTCTCGTCCCTTGCCTCGCGGATGTACCCTGCGATGTTCGCAATCTGCGCCATCATCTCCTTGTAGGCGGAACTTTCCATTGTTATCACTTTCATGTTCAGTCCTTTCTTTTTGTTTCTGCGACAAAATTCGGCAATAAACAAAAGGGGCTTTAACAACTCACTACGTGACTCACGTAAGATTTTTGCGGAAGATGGCTCCGTAACCCGGTCAAACGGCGCAACAGGCAGCCTTTCAGCGGAAAACGATACGTCTTGTATGCCGTTTCGTTACCTTTGCGGCAAACTCTAAATGACATGAATATGGAAATAGTATCTATCGAGAAAAAGACTTTCGAGATGATGGTGGCGGCATTCGGCGCACTCTCGGAGAAGGTCGCCGCCCTGAGGCGCAAAAGCGACACGGGGCGCATGGAAAGATGGCTCACGGGCGAGGAGGTCTGCGGGCAGTTGAGAATAAGCCCGCGCACGTTGCAGACGCTGCGTGACAGGCGGCTTATCGGCTACTCGCAGATAAACCGCAGGTTCTATTACAAGCCAGAGGAGGTGAAGCGGCTGATACCGCTTGTCGGCACGCTCTATCCGCACGGCAGATGATTTGATTTATTCACCCACTGAATCCGAAGTTATGATGAACGAGAACAACGATGTTTTTACGATGGAAGACGAGCCGATAGCCTCTGTGGTGCAGGATATGCGCAAAGGCTCGAAATGGCTGTCCGCATTTCTGGAAAGCTACCGTCCTCCGCTGGACGGGGAACGTTACCTGACGGACGGCGAGGTGTCGGAACTGCTCCGTGTGAGCCGGCGCACCTTGCAGGAATACCGCAACAACCGCGTGTTGCCCTTCATACTTTTGGGAGGGAAGGTGCTTTACCCGGAAACGGGGCTGCGCGGGGTACTGGAAGCGAACTACCGCAAGCCGCTGGAGTGAGGCGGTTTCATGAAAAAGTAAACGGGTGACACCTTTTGTGGTGCTACCCGTTTACTTGTCTTATGGGGTATGTGCAATCAGCAATACCCGGCTTTTCCGTTCTGTATGAACATCACGTATGTCTGCCGTTTCTCTTGTGAGAGTGCCTTTCCCACCAGCCATGTGCGGAACAGGTGGGTGTTGTAGGTATTCACCCTGAAAGCGACCGGGATGATGATTTCAAGGGCGTACACGTCCGCGTGCAGCCCGTTTTCAAGCTGCATGTAGCGGCACACCTCGTAGTCGTTCAGCACGTCCGACTTGCGGACGGCTCTGATGGCGGCGTTCACTGCCGGGACGGTCGTATGGAACAATCCGGCTATTTCGGTGGCGGTCATCCACACGTCGTTACCGGTTACGCTGACTGCCTTGTCCTCGATGATGATTGTGTCACGTTTCATGGCTTTTCTTTTTAGATGGTGCAACCTGCAAATTCCTCGACGCCGTTCAATCTTGCGGCAAGGTTCTCCATGTCCTGATTGAGCTTCTCTTTGGTTATCTTTGCGTAAATCTGCGTCGTCTTTATGCTCTTGTGTCCGAGCATGGAGCTGACCGTTTCGATGGGAACACCGTTGGAGAGGAATATCGTCGTGGCTGCCGTGTGGCGGCTCTGATGCCACGTGATATGCTTGGTGATGCCGCAACGCTTGGCGACGGCACGGATACCGGCAAGGCACGTGTTATAATGCGGAACGGGAAATATCCTGCCGTCCCCGCACAGTCCCCGGTATTTGCCGATTATGCGGTTGGCGATGTCGAGCAGGCGGATGTTGGACACCACGCCCGTTTTCTGGCGGTTGATGTTTATCCACTCGTGTTCGTCGAAGTAGGTGCGGATATTCTCTTCCGTAAGGTTGCGCATATCCGCGAACGACAGCCCCGTGAAGGCGCAGAACAGGTAGAGGTCGCGGTACAATTCCTGTTTGGCGTTTTTCAGTTTCCCCTCCATCAGCAGGCGGATCTCATCTTTGGTCAGGAAACTGCGTGTTGTTTCCTCCTTCTTGATTTCATACTCGCGGAACGGGTCGCGCGTCAGCCACTCGTTGTTGATGGCGATGAATACCATCGTCCGTAACGGGCAGACGTACAGCCACACGGTATTGGTGCAGCAGTGCTTGTCCGTGCGCAGGAACATCTCGAAGTCGGAGATGAAAGCCGGGGTAAGCTCTTTTAGGGCGATGTCCTTCACATGGTAGCGGATGTCGAGGAACTCTTGCATGTGCTTGTAAACGGTGCGGTACTTCAGCAGCGTGCCTTTGGCTTTCATGCCTGCCTCCACCTGCTTCTCGTAGTCCTCGTTGTGCTGGCGGAACACCTGCATCAGCGTGTGGTAGCGGTGTTCCAGTCCGAGAAAGGCGTTCTTCACCTTCTCCGCCGTGACGAAGTTGTCACGCTCCATGATTTCCTGATAATGCCTGTTGATGCGTACCCGCATCTTGTCAAGCATACGGTTCGTTTCGAGTGCCGCCGTGCTTCTGCCCGTGACACGTCCACCTTTGGTGTCCCACAGTTTCGGATCGACAGTCAGTTTGCAGCTGAACTGTGTCTGGCTGCCGTCCACCGTGATGCGTCCCATGACGGGAACTGTCCCGTCCTTTTTCACTACCTGACGCTTGAGGTAGTAGATTACTGAAAATGTACTCTTCATTGTCCTTAATTTTTGGGTTTCAAAATTAGTTGGTGAAGAGTCCGGTGTTGGTACGCAAAACGGGGAGGAACGGCGCAATCTTTTTCCGTAACCTGATTTTTCGCATGAGTTATGGATAACTCACTATTCCTTAGAGCCTTGTTTCGCTATTCGTACCCGTTTGTCGCATTTTCGGGCATGGTTACGAACAAGTAACGTAGCGGCGTCAGGATTTGGCTTCGGCAGGGATTGTAATGGCTTCACGGAGTATCGCCACTTCAACCAAAACCCTTGTAACTCAATTCTATCACTATATCTTTCCGCATTTCACTTTTTTGTAGTAACTTTGCAATAACAATATCCTAATTTTCAAATGGCTACCAATCGAGCAAATAGATGCTTGTACAACTCTGATTTCAAATCTTTCATTGAGGCCGACCCATATTCAGTTTTGGGACGCATCCACGATGCATTTCATGGACAAGCGATGCCTGTTCATTATAAACTGTGGAAGCAATAACGAAGATGTTTAATATTTTGAATTGTACGACTGCTCCCCATATCTTTCAGATTGAGAGGAAGATGCGTTATGTGGAGGCAATTAAAATGAAAAATAGGAAAAATGTAAGATGAAAGCATTGACATATACCGAGCAGGGACGGTTTGAGCTTATCGAGAAACCGAAACCGGAGGTTTTGGATCCGAAGGATGCCGTGGTAAGGGTGACTCTTTCGAGCATATGCTCGTCGGACCTGCATATTCTGCATGGAGCTGTGCCGCAGGCAGAGGTAGGGATTACTGTAGGGCATGAATTGGTTGGTATCGTTGAGGCGATCGGCGCGGAAGTCACCAAGGTCAATCCGGGAGATAGGGTCGCTGTGAATGTCGAGACGTTCTGCGGAGAGTGCTTCTATTGCAAACGCGGATATGTGAACAACTGCACTTCCGGCGGCTGGATGTTAGGTTGCCGCATTGACGGCGGCCAGACGGAATATGTCCGCGTGCCGTATGCCGACAATGGTCTTACCCCGATTCCCGAGAATGTGAGCGATGAACAGGCGTTGTTTGTCGGCGACATTCTCGCCACAGGTTATTGGGGCGCCAAGATTTCTGAAATCTCCGAGGAAGATACTGTGCTGATTATTGGTGCCGGTCCGACCGGATTATGCACTTTGGAGTGTGTGCAACTTTATCACCCTCAGCATATTGTCGTTTGCGAAGCTGACAAGAACCGTCGGCATTTCGTGCGGCAGCATTATCCTAATGTCAATGTTGTCGAGCCGACAGAATGTCTTGATGCCCTTTGCAAGTTTAAGGAGGGTCGTGGTGCAGACCGCGTGATTGAGGTTGCCGGAGGCGAGGACACGTTTGAACTTTCATGGCGTTGTGCCCGTCCTAATGCAATTGTCACGATTGTCGCTCTCTATGAGAAAGAGCAGACATTGCCTCTGCCGCGGATGTATGGCAAGAACCTCACGTTCAAGACCGGCGGCGTAGATGCCTGCGACTGCGACAAAATCATGCAGCTCATCTCCGAAGGCAAAATCGACACCACCCATCTGATTACCCACCGCTACCCTCTCAGCCGCATACAGGACGCCTACACCCTCTTCGCCAACCGCGCCGACGGCGTCATCAAAACCGCCATCCACCCGGACTAAAATCACCTCTAAATATGCTTATTCAAAAAAAGGAAACTAATAAAAAAAGCTTCGGTACAGAGAATTTAAGATTGTATCTATGAATCAATATTTCCCAAGTCCGCTGACAATTTCAGTTCTATGATTTGGTGCTAAAAATGGATGCTTTCCCTCAAGCGTATAGATATATTTTATAAGGCTAAAATCATTTTTATAACTGAAAACATGCCGTGTCGCGTACATATATCTAAGAAAATTCTGCCTGCGAATTTCTTTGTTTGCAGCCTGAATAAAACTTCCATCTAATACTTTCTTATTTTTGAAATATTCTCTGTCAAATATAGAAAGAACAAGATTTGGTGATAATGGAAAAGTCAATTCACCCCCATATTGAGCTAAACCCATATACAGAGATGGTACATTTTGCACATATGGTGAAACTACAATGGGAAAATCAGAAGTATAGAACACAGGGGCATCACTTGTCCAAAAAATGAATATATTTTTGGCTATTGCATCTGCGAATTCCATCATAAGTTCTCCATCAAGAAAAGAATGGCTAGCGTGAAGTGCGGCTTTTTCACATGAAATTCCTATATCTAAATTCCGAAATTCATTGTCTCCCGCTTGCTTTGCCATAAATTCCTTCATCATATCAATATATGCACGTTCTGTCCGAATAGAATCATCCACTATATAGTTGCCTATTTGAGGCAATCTAAAATATTGCGTTACAATATGTAACGCTAATTCCCTTTTCTCAATGAACTGAAGTCGGTAATGCTCTTTCCCTGTTTTCCATTCTATCATAATCTCATCTAACTGTTTTAGGAATTGAGCATAATAAGGTTCTACAGTATTAGCAAAATGATCAGATTCAATTGATAATTCATTTATAACACCGTGTCCCTTCTCATTATTGCTTTTCACGTACTCTTTAGATAGTGAGTAAAGATCGTCCTCACAACATACTGACATTAGCGATGCATTGTAACTTTCACTTTTGCATTTATCGTATGTAAAAATGCCTCTCTCATTATTAGAGAATCGCTTGAGATAACATCTAGGAATATAATGTTGTTTCATAATCAATGGATTATTATTTTTTATAAAAGAGTATATATGGAGGGCGACTAAGAAATGCGTTTATTGATATTCACTGTTTTATCATATATTTGTCGCAGTACCTCCCTTTAATACAGATCTCCAAAGATTTTTCACTGCATAATTTCTTTAAGTCATTCGTACTATCGAGTAAATAATAAAGTTTATCCCCGGGCTCTATAATAATAGGTTCATCATTCAGTATCTTTAAATACTCTTTATTCTTCATATGATTGGGCAATACATCAATAAAATCGCAATTTAAGCTTATTCGAACATTCCAAGCACATTGTTTACCAATGTTACTTAGACAAAGGTATGTGTGCACGTCATCGCTTACTAATGTCCCATGTACCCTAGCCCTGATATCCTCATTCCTCTGTTTTTCTATCCTTATTTGCAAGATGATAGATATAATAATGGTTATACCTGTAAGTATTACCATCATTACGCCTGTGTTATTTATAAGCCATGTCCAAATCTCATTCATGACCTTTTTTATTCTTGATTATTATTAATTAAATACTAATCACAGCGGAGTCATTGAAGCCGGTATTTTCTCCGAAGCATACATAGCCGAGGGGATTGCTTACGAGGTGAGTATTGCCAATCATCAAGCCGGTGGAATGATGGGCGTGACCGTAAATCCATGCAGAGATTCGACTGTCGGCTATGTAGTTGCCGAGTTCTGTGGCATAAGCTGCGTTCAGGACATCGCCAACGTGTCTTTGCTCTAAAGCTGAGAACGTGGGAAGATGATGAGTTACGACGACTATCTCCTCCGCATCGCTCTCTTTGACTGCCTGCTGGATGAAAGCGAAGTTCTTTTCAAACTCATCGTTTATGTTTTGGGGAATCAAGCGACGTTTGTTATAGAGAATCTGCGAGTAATCGTTCATGCCATTCTGGATTGCAAACTCATCGACAACGGGTATTCTTGACCATAAGGTTGAGAGAATGAAATCGACATTGTCAATGCGTACAACCTTATTGTGATAGTAGCCTACATTCGGCAGAAACATATTTTGCCAGCTGTCGCCTTGGGCTGCTATATCACCGTTGTTATAAAACTCATGGTTGCCTGCTATCATCAGAACCTGACGATAGTTTTCGGACGCCCACTTCCAAAATCTCAGGTGCGGAATGGTTGAATCCACAAGATACCCTACATCCCCGGCTATGACGAGCACATCGCCGACCGGTTCAAGCGGCAACGACTTCATGAAGCGCATATTCTCATGAAACTCCATGTGCAGATCTGAGCAATACTGTATCTTCATCACATGTCCTCCAAAGTCAATAGCTTTGTCTCGATGTCATATTTCATAAGGAGGTATGCTTTTATGCGTTCTACTTTTTCCATAAATGCCTTATGGTCGTAGTTACGTTGCTGACGTTTCACTTCGGCGACCACAGCGGTCTTGTCATCAATTTTGATACCTACTATATCTATTTCGTTGGCTTCCTTGCCTTTTTTACGCTCCCACCACGAGCCGATATTCATATACTCGTGGCTTTCCATCATTTTGAGCCGGAAGTATTTTTCAAGGATATGGCCGGAATATGTCGGATAATCTGACAAAACGATTTCACGAAGGCGGTCATAATTGCCCATTTTGACCAATGTCTGATTGCGGTCGAAATAATTGAACCAGAATTTCAGGAAATTGTCGGTTATCTCATATTGCACATTCTGCGAACGTGGCTTCGACATTATAGGACGCACTCGCTTGATTAGTGAATAATCCTCAATCAACCGCTTCAGATGACCGGCCACTGTCACACCTCCCAATGCGCTTTCAATCGCACCCTGAGCGTTCGTGCCGGATGCGATACAGCTAAGCACAGAGAAATATAACCCATAGTCCTTGCCGAATTCCTCTATCAGCAGGTTGCGTCCTTCATCTACAAACGGAGAATTCGCCCTGACTACATAGTTCAGTATCCCGTCAATCGACAAATCTGTGTCTTCGCACAACAATTCGATATACTTTGGCACGCCTCCGGTAATGCAGTAGAAAGCCAGCAGTTCATCATTGGTGTAGTCCGGTCGGAAATCACGCATAATCTCCTTCATTGTTTCTGTGCCGAAACCGGACAGACGCATAGTAGCATCTGCCCTGCCAAACAACGGCTCATGGTAACTTTCAAAAATCTTATGCATCATTGAATACACCGAACCCATCAGCAGAAGATTCACATGAGTATCGTTGCGGTACGTATCCCATATATTCTGCATATCGCTGAATACAGCTGGATTGACATTGAAAAATTCCTGAAACTCATCAATAATCAGATTAAACTTGCGGGTCTTTGCAAGTTCCATCATCATCTGAAACAGCGACTTGAAAGTTTTTATCTCCGACGGCACATAACAATTAAGCGCCGTGGAGATAAGTCCGGCAAACTCTTCGCACAAAGCAGCCTCGTTCTTACGGCTGACAAAAAGATATACTGTAGGATACTCCCCCTGCGTTGCGCGCAGGGCAAGCGATGTCTTGCCGATACGACGTCGACCTGTTATCACAGTCATTCTCGACCGGGATTCAAAGGCTCGCCCTTGTATCCGCTTCAATTCCTCTATCTCCTTAACACGATTATAGAAATTCATATTTTATCACCGTGGTAATAATTACCACGGTTACAAATTTATGGAAATTCCGGGAAAATAGCAATACGAAATAGGGCTATTTTATAGAAAACAACAATACAACTCTGGTTATTTTCCTGAAAACACCTACCTTTACCGATACAACGACACAGGCCCGGGAGGGTCGGGAAATCTCGTGCCAACGAGAGCAGAGCCAAGCTTGCTTGAGCTATGCCGAACGCAGCCAAGATTGCATTTATGAAAAGCAATTTTCAGAAAGTAAAAACGGAACGATTTCGGGCTTTTCTACCCGAATATTCGCGCTCTGTTGAGCGGAAAATTCCACCCACTGCATCGAATTATTAAAAAATATTTTTTATATTGCCGTGCCTGATTTTTGCACATCATTCATATTAACTTTACGCCATGAAAACATCGACGGTAGAACTAACATTAAGTAACGGGAGCGTTGCTGAAGCCCAGGCTCCATTGATTATTTCAGCGAGTAAAGCTACTGGCATCCACTCGTTTTATAGCGGCCTGTTCTTCAATCAAATTAGACTATGGCATATTATTAGATGGTGCAATCCCTATAAATACAAACACACTTATATGTCTTTCGCCAACACGACGTTTGTCGCTTTTTGGTCACCGCTTCTCACATTTTCACTATCTCTCCATGAAATGGACACGGGTTGTCCTATCCAATAGTCGCCACTATCAGCCGACAAAACATCGTCCGTAATCAGAGAAATAGCTCAAGTGAAATCTCAAATTTCGATAAAGATAAAACATAACAATATCCGCAACACCAATGATTGCCGTATCGAATATACTAAACTGCCATATTTCATTGTGTCCAAATATTAGAACAAAGTCATATCAGATAATAACTTTATTTGAAGCTTTGAACAATATACGCAAAGCCACATATGAAAAGCAAGTTGCCAACATGCGTCGGTTACTCTCTAATGGGAATATTTGCTCATATAGGGCAAAAAAGAAACAATTGCCGTCGTACATATTCACAGGCATTGCCTATGGTAAAAGATATAAATTTGACATTAGTGGCTACACTTCGTTAATTGTTATCGATATAGACAAATTGGCGGATATAAATCTGGTTAAATCACAGTTGCTGTTGGATGGGCATGTTATCAGCATGTGGGAGTCTCCGTCCGGTAAAGGGTTAAAGGCCTTGTTCTATATCGACTATATGGAACCCGTCAATGCTGACAATATCTGGATTGCACATGAGCACTGTGCATTTCAGCAAATAGCAGCCTATCTTTATGAAAAATACAGCATACCGGTAGATAAAACCGGAGCAGACATTGCCCGGTTATGCTTCGTCTCATCCGATCCAAACATTCATCTTAAAAAAGAATTTGAGCCATTTAAAGTACACATTGACCTGACTAAAAAACAAATCTGGAAAATCAGGGCAAAGTATTATTATGGGAATAAAGACCGGTGTAAAGCAATTGCAGAAATGAAACGAATCTCAAAATTAACTAATTCAAATGTCGATATTCCAACCTCAAAACAGCCTTGATGAAGGCTCTGTGCCAATACTATACAATCTTTGGAACGCCCAAATTTGATTATGATATTTGTCTGATAATCGTTATCTTTGTAACGAAGCTGCCTATTAAGTCTATGCCTACCGTCAGCAGAGCCACATATAAATTCCGTGTTTCAGCAACGATGTTGGATAACGAACCTACACCATGAAATTAGAAATCAGACTTGACACTCCGGGAACTCTATCGAAAAAAATCCCTCTGTGCCTCGGCCTTCAACTAACATCATTGAAGATTATCGGATTCCTGAACCGCCAGGACTTTGACGATGTGCTTGACGCCATCTGTTCGTCAATGGGAGTATATGATGACGATGACAATTATATATTCTACCTCGACGAATCTCCCTCATTGCGTTGCCTGGACATGGGCGAAGCAATCTTTGTGGACGGCGAGGAGTTGCCATTTTTCGGTGATCACACTCAACTTGAGAGCCTGATTCTACCAAGCGGCATTTCATCTGTATTGGATAATGGAGAAACCGATACCGGATTCTCCGGTTCCGAAATGTTGAAAAAAATGGTTCTTCCAGAAGGCATTAAAATTCTGGGCGGACTCCATGACTGCCCTAATCTGAAGGAAGTAAAACTCCCTGAAAGCGTGGAGTGTATAGAATCATACACATTTGCCGGATGCACCTCTATCGAGGAAATAAGAATTCCCAAAAATGTGAGCTGTTTCGACGGCAGCAGTTTTGCCGATTGCCACATCTCAAGGTTTGAACTGGATTCTGACAACCCTAATTTCAAGGAAATCGACGGTGTCATATATTCAAAAGATCTGTCCCGCCTGGTTGCCTTCCCTTCATATTACCCTCATGCCAATTTCGCCATTCCTCCAACCACACGTATCATCGGCTGTGGGGCCTTTATGGATAGCCGGATAGATTCGATTGAAATCCCCGAAAGCGTCGAAGAAATTGAAGAAGAGGCTTTCCAGGGTTCCGAAATAAAGTCGATTGCCATTCCGGACTCAGTTAAAAAAATCGGAAACCTGGCTTTCCGATTTTGCAGAAATTTGGAATCCATTAAACTATCTGGCAGCATTTCGAAAATTCCCGAGCAACTTTTTTCATCCTGTCACTCTCTTAAAAAAATCGACATCCCGTCGAACATCAAGAAAATAGAATACACTGCCCTTGCATGGTGCGGCGGTCTGGAAGAAATAATCTTTCATAGCGGAGTGGAAAAAGTAATCCCCTCAGAGCCGTTGCTAATCAGAACATCGCACTTAAAACGAGTTGTCATTCCTGACACACTTAAATCCCTTCCTGGTGGAGCCTTTTCATATTCCGGAAATCCGGATGTCTTTGAACTCGATTCCCGAAATCCGTATTTCACCCTCAGCAACGGCATTCTTTATTCAAAGGACGGCACACGCATCATCTCTGTTCCAAATCGCAACCGCGTTCGTTTTGACGTACCTGCCGGCGTCACGGTAATCTCGGAAATGGTATTTCAGGACATGGTAAATCTGGAAGAAGTGAGCCTCCCCGACACATTGAAAGCCATAGAGTCAAGGGCTTTCCAAGGCTGCAACTCCTTGAGGAGTATCACTATTCCAGCCTCCGTCACCCAAGTTGACATAGATGCCTTGTGGGCTGACAACATTGAAGATGTATATTTAGGCTGCAGCATTCCTCCCACAATGACAGGACCGATTTCTCAGAAAGACTGGAGATACAGCAACGTCCGCCTTCACGTTCCCCGGGAATCCGTCACCGCCTATCGAAACTCTCCCGGCTGGCAATGCTTTGATATCAAGCCCCTTTAACCATCCATCTTTCTGTCGGGCATAATCCATGCCTCAAAATCAACATGTAATTTGTATCTTTGCAACAATTCAGCCATAATTCTCAACATGAAAAGCAATAATCTCCCGACACAACAGCAACGGCAACCTGCCTCTCCTGATGAAAAAATTTCAGATGCCAACAGACTGGAGGATGATGCGAATGTGAGATTTCTGAATGACTACCCATGGCAGCCGGAATACAGATATCGCCAGTTCTTTTTCAAGGAATGCGCCGTAGCGGGCCTCTCATTCCATTTGGAAAAGAACGATGATTTATGGTTTGAGCTGGACGAGGGAACAAAACTCGCGCTGATCCGCCAACGAGACAATCCTCACGATCCCAATGCTGTGGCCGTGGCATTGGCGGATGATTACGACGGCAATCCGGAGGATTTCGATTTCGACTTCATCCTGGGCTACATTCCGCGCACCGAAAATGCCGAGATAGCAGCAATGATGGACGCTGGTTACGCTGACAAATTTTCAGCCGAGATAACCACTTACAACCTATCTGAATCACTCAACAACCGCATTCGCATCACAATCTGCATAGAAAGCTGCAAGCCAGAAATTATAAGGCCAAATCTACTACGGGCCACAACAATATCCGCGTCCACCTTGGCCGACATGAACAGATCGCTTACGGATAAAGGCACCGCTTATTTCCGGTTCGGTGGATTTCCTCCACACGAACTCATGCACCCGGATGTAGGAGAAAAAATAGTCCTGCTATATCAAGGCGAAAACCAGTACATTCTGTATCTTATGAGGGTATTGGCCACAAACGACCAGTGCGCACCCTATCTCGATGTTCCCGAAGAAAGACCTTTTCCCGACGACTGCTCCCCGTTCATACTCACAAACATAATGGGCCCGATTAAGATTAATTCCGGCGAGTATGAATTCCTGTCACGAGTAAATTCAATGCATCTTTCCGCCACAAATTACCTTTCGCCTGAATTATCACAATGCTTCACCACTCTTTTCGCATCCATTTTACCACAGGAAATCAGCAACAGAAACTTTGACACAACACCGGATATTGACTAACCAGCAAAACAAACAATATGGAACTATCAACAATCTCCGTACAAGGCAAAGGCGCGATTCATGTAGTCCCCGATGTCACACGACTCCAAGTAACAATAGAGCAATGGTTTGAAAGCTACGACCAGGCCTATGCTAAAGCCAAAGAAAACTCTGGTTGGATGGTTAAGATTCTTGAATACAACAAAAAGGCCGGTAATCTTGCCAAAACCATCAATCTCAATATCGAGGACCATCTCGAGAATGAATATGATGACAACGGCAAGTATATCGGACAGATTAAAAACGGATTCATGCTTGAGCAGGGCATAAAAATTGACCTTCCGATCAACAACATACTTGTAAACAACATCGTAAAAGGAATAGGCAAATTCATTCCTTCGGCACAGATTAACATTGGCTACACCCTTCAGGATGAACGTCCGAGTCAAATGAAAATGCTTGCCCGCGCCGTCAGCGACGCAAAAGAAAAAGCCGCAATCATGGCAGAAGCCGTGGGCTGTAAACTCGGGAAGGTCATTTCCATTGACTACCGATTCCAGAACACCCATGTAATGTCGCAAGCCCGCTACATCCATTCAAACTCCGAAGCAAAGGCATCCACCCCTCAGTCCCTCGAGATCACGCCCGACGACCTCGTCATGTCAGACACAGCAGATGTCACATTCGAGTTGATAAACCCGTAGTCTGAGACTGTTGCACACGCCTGTCTCTGGTGTTACCATAATATCACCGAGCGCTTTCATTCAAACGCACTCTTAACTTTAAAATCGTAAGACATCGGTGAACATCACCGCGTTGCATATTTAAGAAACCTTGCACCGCAGCATATCCCTAATTTTGTCACATGTATAAAAAGACAAACCACGCAAATTTATAACAATGGAAATCAAAAATAACCAAAGAATCATTGTCAGCGGCAGGATTGTGTGTCTGGTGGCCGGCATTATTGCCATGCTCTGCGGCATATACTGGATTGTCAGGGCGTTGATGTTCGATGACACCAATCTTCCCGCCATGCTTTCGGCCATCACCTGCGGACTCCTTCTCACCCTTTACGGCCGCCGGCGCTGACCCCACTACCCTACATTTTGCTTATGCGCATCCTTCGATGCTCCCCAGCCGACTATCCTGCACTTGCCGCCATATGGGAGCGGTCAGTGCGTGCTCCCATCATTTCGATGCAAATTATAGCACATATTTGATAATGAGGTAGTTGCACTTTTTGAATGCAAACCGGTAATTTGTGGGGGTCACACCTTCAATTTTAATAGTTCCGGCTCTCTCAAAGCGCACATTCTTTACTTAATGCAAAGGTGGCGATTTTGGCTTATAGCAGCAAGCTATTTGGATTAAAAATGGGGGATAGTGACAAAAACGGCAAGATACTTTTGGGGGATAGTGTCATTTAATGGGTATGTAATTTGGGGGATAGCGTCAAAATCATTATCTTTGGCCTTGAAAACAAATTCGTATATGATTTTCAAGAGGAAACTGTATAATGACATGCTTCAGTGGAAGCATGAGTCCGATGGTCAAACTGCATTGCTCATAAAGGGAGCAAGGCGTGTTGGAAAATCTACGCTTGCTCGAACCTTTGCAGAGAAAGAATATAAGTCATACATTGCCATTGATTTCACAAGCTGTAGGCAAGAGGTTCGGGATTTATTTGAAGACATATCAAATCTGGACTATCTATTCATGCGATTACAGATGATTTTCGGAGTGGAGTTATATGATAGAAATTCCGTAATCATTTTTGATGAAGTTCAGAATTGCCCTAAAGCTCGTCAGGCCATTAAATATTTGGTTGAAGATGGGCGCTATGACTACATTGAGACAGGCTCACTTATCTCAATACGCCAGAACGTAAAAGGAATTCTTATTCCAAGCGAAGAACACGATTTGTCCCTGTACCCTATGGATTATGAAGAATTTAACTGGGCTATTGGCAATAAAGTGGCCATTCCTTTGCTGCATAAATTATTTGAAAATTGTAAAGGCCTTGGAGATGCCGGCAATCGTAATGAGATGAAGCAATTCCGGTTATATATGCTTATAGGAGGAATGCCTCAGGTAGTGAAGGCATATCTTGAAACTAATAATATGGAAAAGGTCGATATGATGAAGCGTTCCATAATCAAACTGTATGAACAGGATTTCATCAAAATAGATCCTTCCGGTAATACCTCGAAAATGTTTATGGCCATTCCCTCCCAGTTGGCCAATAATTATGCGCGATACCAAGTTTACTCAGCGACAGACGGGGTACGCCTTGACAGATTGAGGGAGCAGATATACGACATGCAGGATTCAATGGTCGTTAATATCGCTTATCATGCTAATGACCCAAATGTCGGTATGGCACTTCATCGCTCATCCGACCGCTTCAAGATGTATCTTTGTGACACTGGTCTATTCATTACCCTTGCATTCTGGGACAAGAAGTTCACCGAGAACATTATTTATGAAAATTTACTCTCGGACAAACTGAGTGCAGACCTCGGATATGTATATGAGAATGTAGTTGCCCAGATGCTGAAAGCCAATGGGCATGAACTATATTACTATACATGGCCTTCAGAAACGAGCAACCATCTTTACGAAGTTGATTTTCTTCTTTCCACCGGGACAAAGATAGATCCGATAGAAGTAAAATCGTCCGGTTATAAGACGCATAAATCACTGGATTTATTCTGTGAGAAATTCTCCTCGCGTGTAAATAAGCGTTATCTTGTCTATACAAAAGATTTACGCAAGGAGGAAAGTATAACGTATCTCCCAGTGTATATGACTCTTTTCTTATAACGCTGTTATAAAACTATTACTGTCCGCTACCCCCCAAAAGAGGAGTCCAACTTCTTGAATGGCAGAAGTTGGACTCACCGATGTATGGTATAGCGGACAGTAATGATATTTTATCCTCTATTATTCATTTTCTGAAAGATTTTTCGTAATAGCGCATCCCGGGAGTCAATCGGTGCTTTCCGTCGGCAGCCATTGTCCATTCATCCATCACCTCTCTCACATGAACAGGCAAATGATAATCTGTGTGTAACCTTTGGTGCACAATTCGGCGGAACCGTTTGTTGCATTGCCGTTTGCTCTGTTTGTTGGAATGTCCACACCACCACACCACCGGATTCTTCTTTATACTTCTCGACATGGCCACCGGTTATTTTATGTTGCGGAACGAGGTCTTGCCGTCGAATCCGGCAGATTCCGCTTTCTGTATGTCTGTGCGTGTGTCAAAAATCTCTACATCATTAAGCGATGATATATAGGCACAAAGTTCCCCATATATTTCCTGCGATGAAATCAAGGATGTAATCGGTGTATCTTTCAGAATGGGATTTGAAATTGCATCCGCTTTTTCAACCCGTATATCCAAGTCCTCATCTGTCCACCACCGATAAGTCGCATACGCCTTAAAAAAAGTCATCGGACTCACACCAACCCGCTGATGCCGGGTTATCTTCTTTGTTTTTTCAATTTTCCAGTCAAGATGCACGGACAATGAATCATCCAGATACCGCTCAACTTTGAAAAAATACCACTTAAGCCCAACCTCAAGCATGCAATACGTCTCGTCTGCGACAGCTTCTGCCACCCATTTGCCGCGACGTCCACTCCATTTCCAGGACCGTATTTCTTTTTTCGGTGCATCTTTTTCCATCCGGCTATGACTAAAGAATGGAGAGTCAAGCCTTGCAAGGATTGTGAATTGACGGCGGTCGTATACAACCTTTTCATCAATTCCATAAATGCCGGTCAAATAATCGTAGTAGTCCTTATTGTTCCTTGGTGTCAGAATCTTCATAGCGGTTTTTCATTTTGGTGATTAAATCATACAGCTCTTGGCGTAAAGTTTCAGGAGCAACCACTTCTATCTGCTCCCGATGCGAGAGAATCTCCTGTATGAAATCAAAAGTAGGCGCGACATTGAGGGTAACAGTCGTGTAACCATCCCCATCTTCAACTATTCTTTGCGAGTAATGAAGCGGCAAGGATTGCAGATAGCCACGCAACTCATCATATATGCGCAAAGTAATCATTTCCGGTTCCTCCCCGGTAAGCGCTACAATACCGAAATATGGCTCAAAGAATTCCTTCGGGTTGAACTCAGTGGGATAAACATAATGCACCTTGGTCAGATCAAGAGCCGTAATCCTGTCAAGTGCAAATATCCGTAATTTGCCGTTATCCGTCAGTCGGGTTAGTACATACCACCTCCGTTTGAACAATTTCACGCACAGAGGCTCCACTTCCAGACCCTCGTAACCTCGGCCCGAAAAATTTCGGTATGAAATTCTTATCGTTCTGCTCTCCCTTAGTGCGGTCAGCACCACGTCCAGACTCATCCGGCCCGAAGGTATATCCTCCAGCAGAATTTTATCTGCGATGGATGCATTCTCCGACAGCAATGTCGCAACCGAGAAATTTTCTATAAGCCAACTGTTAATGCTGCCATCCGTAAAAGCCTCCGGATTGACGATGTAATAATAGTTCAGGTTACGTCCGCGCCTGCAGGCAATCTCAATCCCAAAATGACGGGCCACAGCCTGACAATGGTTATAGAGCGTTCGCTTTGACAACGTTGATACGTTATCGTTTACCGCAGAACGCTCCCATGCCGACGAAATCTCGTCATAAGTCATTTCGCCTCTGCTCCGCAGAGTGTCAATCAGCCATAAATAGCGCTTTAAGAGTATATCAACCATAATCGTTTTCTTATTACTCTGCAAAGATAAACATTCAATCGGCAACACCATTTCCGATTAAACTCTCCTCAAAAAAATCGGCAGGAAATTCATCCCGCCGATTTTCATGCCTCAAACTGTAGCTTTTTACTGATGTTTCAATGGAAATCGGGATTTAAGAAAATTTGCAACATCCGCAATCACAGGATTGCCTTTTTCACGAGTCGAGAGATAACGCTTTACCTGCGACGATCCATCATGAAAATTATATTCGTCATAGGCCCCTACATACTCCCATGTCACATTTTCAAGATGAAACCCGAGTAGATTCGGTTCGTTACACGAAATGTAAAGTCGCCAGTCTATCAAAACGTCAATTGACACGTTGGATTCAAGATCTATCCTCAGACCTACAATTTTCCCATCTTCAATCTCGTCTGTAACATACCCGGATAATTCCTCCTTGAGATCTTGAATAAACATTCTCTTTAATTTAATTCGGCAATCCTCGATATGTTCTGCAATCTTTATAGCTGAGAAATAATTGTCGCCCGATGACAGAAGATTGTTGATTATAGTTTCTTCCATGATAAGTTTGTCGATTAAAACTTGGTACTGCTCAATGTTGTATTTAATTGAATACTTACATTTATGTTTAATCGTAGAAAGCCATTCATTTATTGTGCCATAGGAAAGTAAAATTACGGCATTAGCAGATAATGGCGTGGTTACTTCTGGAGTTTCTGATCCAAGACTGTAATTGGATGGCTTTTTCCCGAACAGAGTAAGATAGACAAGAGCATGCGGTTGCTTGCGGTCTTCAAGTGAGTTATGATATCGAAGCAACTGACACTTCTGGTCGCCTGCATAAATTTTATTCTCAATCACCAACGCGTATCCATGAGAATCTTCCACATAGATATCTGCGCGGCCGCCCTTAGGATGTTTGTCAATCACAACCGGCCCAAAGTCATATTCCAAAACGACCTGTTTGATTGACTTATGATTGAATGCATTATTTATTCCAGTAGGCAACCGTTTCATGAACTCTTGTAGGCAATATGCCCCGGCTTCATGAGCATTGGGATTGATAAGAAAACCAATCATCGCCGAGTGTATTGTCTCCTTGTTGCCACAACCGATCATGTCAAAGATGGAACACGTTATATTTTGTGTTCCAATCTTTGACATAATATCTTCAACCATTGATTCAAGCTTATGTGCCATATTGTCAAGTGCAGAATCATCAAAGTTTTGTCACCTCCCAATTGCCATTGCTACAGTAGCCATATGCCAAGGACGGACCAAATCCTAAGGCAAGCAACACATTTTCAACATCTTTTGGAGCCGGGCCACCAGTAGTGGAAGACGGAACTTGAAGAATATAGCCTTTGGTAATCTTATTGATTTTTCCTTTGTCCTTTTCTCTGATTACCGAGGCATTCATGTCTCTTTTAGCTTTTAGTAAATAGGTGGGCATTTTTTATAATTTACATTTGCCTCCGTTGACGCATTTCAGCACTGCGGTCGCATGAAAAAAGGCGCGACACCCTTTTCGCTTATCTGCTTTAGTCGGCTCTGGTAAACCGTGAGTTCAAATAAGTGGAAAGCGGTCGGCGCCCTGAACGGGTGCAACCTACCTTTCGACTTATCATACGGAACTCTTGAGTCAAATTTACCAGATTTTACTAAAGCCGCATAATTAGTCAAAGCTAATTGCTATGTTGTGAATTCATTGAATAGCCGCTGAATTACGCCGCTAAGATACCGATTAATTTCCGGTTCCACAACAACCGCCGTTGCTTTCCATGCGCAAAATTATCGGTACAATCGGAAACACCATTTCCTTTTAAAATCTTTTTCCAACCACCTCTCTGCTGAAACACCAATAGGCCCCCAGGCACCCTTTTTCAGCCCGGAAAAATCTATCTGCCATCTGCACACCATAATGATTCGATTCTTCAATTTGCCAACCTCAAAACAATCGACCATATTTGTATCATAATAGTGACAGTATTATGATGCAATACCCAAATAATGATAATATATTATCTGTATTAGACAACTTGAAACTGGATAATGCTGATGATATAGCCGGCAGGCGGCTTGCACCGGCCTACGACCTCACGCTCTGCACCGAAGGATACATCTACCTTATTTCAATAATAATTTATACCCTAAATGGTGTAACCTGAACACAATTCTCTATCTTTACACCCAAAAGGGTATATAGTATGACTCAATTAGCCAGATATGTTAAGGATATGCGCAAGCAGTTCGGGCTTACGCAAGTTGACTTATCCCAGAAATCCGGGGTCGGTCTGCGCTTTGTGCGCGAACTTGAACAAGGGAAGACCACCCTTCGTCTTGACAAGGTAAATCAGGTACTGGCACTATTTGGGGCCGAGATGTCTCCAAAGAAAATTGAAAATTGAAAATGGGAAATACAGAATTGATCCTTCACGATTTCCCATTCTAAACTTTAAATTCTAATTTTTATAACGGATAACGCGGGAGGATTTTGAGAATGCGATGCGCGACAGCGGTATGGATGGAAAAGCCATAGCAAACCTTTTCGCCCGATTCTCCAAAGCCCTCCCCAAATGGCATGAGCTGATAAATGCGTCTTTCCTCCCTACGGATTTGCAGGATGCCTACAATGACAAAATAGATATAATGACAAGGAGAATTTCAATCGCAAAGTAAACGACACAATAGACAACATGAATATGAAATACCGTAATATCATATTTGATTTCGACGGCACATTGGTTGATACCGCCGCTTTGATTATCGAAACGATGCATCGAACAATCAGCGCGTTAAGCCTTCCCGATAAATCGGACGAGGAATGTAAGGCGATAATCGGATACCGTCTGGAGGAAATTCCTTCAATCCTTTGGCCGGAGATTCCTGACCTGGCTCAACGATATGCGACGGTATATCGGGAGATTTTCAACTCAATCAAAGACTCATTCAAGATCCGGCTCTATCAGCATGTCTTTGACACCCTGACAGAATTGAATCATAAGGGAATAGGAATGGCAATCGCCTCCAGCCGAAGCAAAGCCTCATTACAGGAATATTGTTCCGAGCTGCATATTGCCGACTATTTCCGGATGCTTGTTGGCGGAGGAGATGTAGAACATGGTAAACCTGCTCCCGATCCCGTGAATCTTATTCTTAAGACTCAAAAGTGGGATAAAGATGAAACACTTGTGGTCGGCGACATGAACGTGGATATTCTCATGGGTAAAAGGTCTGGCACAGCCACATGTGGCGTAACCTACGGGAATGGCTCGGTCTCCGAACTGGAAGACGCCGGTGCTGATTACATTATATCCGATTTTTCAAATCTTATCAGAATCGTGGAATGCCTGTTTTACGGCACATCCACCGTGCCCGAAACATTCACCACATCGTCAGCTGCAACCATGGCAGGCCGGTAGTCCGGCTCCCGTGTGCTCATAACCACATTGTCGAGGGTCAGGCCATCCACATGTCTCACATACAGCCCCCACGCCGGCAGCTCCCCGAACATATGGAATTCGGGATACGCGTCTATCATTTCAGGCACGGCATCGTATCGGTAAGCGCCGATATATCCCATCCCCTTGGTGCCACGCCCAGGATACGACACGCTTATGTTGCGCAGCGTGACGTTCTTAACCCTGTGTCCCGGGATGCCCGTTATACTGGCCGGAAACGGATTGTGGATGGTGTTTATATCCGGCCCGCGCAGATCATAATCGGTGTCCGGTCGGCCGAAAGGAATTTCGCACGACAGATTGCTTATCGTCACATTACTCAGTGACCCCGGACGTTCACCCCGGCGGTGTCCCAGACGTATGAACAGTGCATTGCCCGTATTCACCGCCGTCACCGAGTCAACCGTCACATTGTCCAACACGGCGCCATCCACCGTCTCGATCGCCACTGCCGAGCGGAAAGTGTCTTTGACCCTGATGTTGCGTATGGTGACGTTGCGGAATCCGCCGAACGACTCCGTACCCATCTTCAATGCGTTCGCACTGCTTGTGACAGAGCAGTCGGCTATGAGCACATCGCTGTTGCCACCCGCAGGATCAAACGATTTCAGCACAATGCCGTCGTCGGCCGAATTGATGTTGCATCCGGTAATCTCCACTCTGTGGCAGTCGGCCACATCTATGCCGTCGTTGTTCCAGTATGCACGGTTTACAAAATCTATATCCCTAATCGTCACATCGTTGCACTTGTTAAGCGAAAATCCCCAGCTGGCCGATGCACGCAGGTTCACCCCCTCCACAAGCAGGGTGTCCACCCCCTCGAAATCCAGCAGTTTCGGACGCAGAGACGGCCTCATGCGCCGCGTATTGTAATGCGGGTCAATCCGTTTGCCTATATGATGCAGACTGTCTATGGCCAGTGCCACATCAAGCCCGCGGCCATCGATAGTCCCCTCTCCTGTTATGGCTACTCCGTGGCAATCGCGGGCCACGATCAGAGCGAACTGGGGCTTGGAACATTTATCTGCCACGCCGCCGGCATCGTTGCCCGTCTCGTTGTCATAACCGTCATAGTCGTATGGGGTTATACTTCCGAGCACAGTTGCCCCACGCTCCAGATGCAGCCTCACGCCGCTTTTAAGCCGCAAAGTGCCGGTGCAGTACACCCCGGCATCCAACCGCACCACTCCCCCTCCCGGCAGTGACGCCACCGAATCAATGGCCTGCTGCAGACTGCGGGTAATCAGCACATCGGCTCCCATAGGCTCTACTGCAGAAACAACCAGTCCGGAAAGAACGAAGGCAAGGAACAAAAGGAAACGCATGGTCGGTAAAATCTTTTTATAGACAATGTTTTTAGATGTCGCACACATCAGGCGCCTACAGGGTGACACCTGTTTTGAAAATGGCTATCTCCTTGTCGCCGTTAAGCTCGTTGCACACCTGTGCGCCCGAAGCCGTGGCAAGCAGCTTTGCAGTAAGGCGGTCAAGTGCCTTCCGCATGCTCTCCTCCTCCACGATGCTCCCGGCATTGAAGTCGATCCAGCTCTTTTTACGCGAGGCAAGCGCCGTGTTTGTAGCTATCTTCATCGTGGGCACAAACGTGCCGAACGGCGTGCCGCGGCCGGTGGTGAACAACACTATCTGACAACCCGACAGAGCCAGCGCCGTGGAGGCCACAAGGTCGTTGCCGGGGGCATTGAGCAGATTCAGCCCGTGGCGCCTCACAGGCTCGGCATAGCCGAGCACATCAACTACCACGCCGCTTCCACCCTTCTGCACACATCCGAGCGATTTCTCCTCAAGCGTGGTGATGCCACCAGCCTTATTGCCCGGCGAGGGATTCTCATAAATGGGTTGTCCGTTCCTGCGGAAATAATCCTTGAACCCGTTGATAAGCCTTACCTCCGATTCAAACACATCGCGCGAACATGCCCGGTTCATCAGCATAGTCTCCGCTCCGAACATCTCCGGCACTTCGGTAAGCACCGTCGCGGCGCCCCAATCCAACAGTCGGTCGGACAGCAACCCTACGAGCGGATTGGCCGTAATGCCCGACAGCCCGTCGGAACCGCCGCATTTCAGTCCCACCTTAAGTTTCGACACCGGCAGCGGTTCACGACAATCAGATGCCATACGTGCCACCAGCTCCTTTCCGAGCTTCACACCCTCGGCAATCTCGTCGTCCACCAGCTGCGACACAAGGAAACGCACGCGGCTCCCGTCGAACTCACCCATCTGCTCTCTCAACGCATCAATCTGATTATTTTCGCACCCAAGCCCCACAATCAGCACACCTCCGGCATTGGGATGCACGGCCATGGCCGCCAGTGCACGGCGCGTGTTGGCATGGTCGTCGCCGAGCTGCGAACATCCGTAATTGTGAGTGAAGGCACGGATATCGTCAACTCCGGGGGCATTGCCGCACTCGTTGCGCAGACGGTTGGCAATAGCATTCGCCACACCGTTCACACATCCCACCGTCGGGATAATCCACAGTTCGTTGCGGATGCCCATATCTCCGTCATGGCGCAGATACCCCTCAACGGTCGGCACATTGCCGGACACAACCGGTGGGACGTCCACGGCCTTGACAGGCTCATACGTATAGTCCAGATTATCACTGAGCGATGTGGCCAGATTGTGGGAATGCACCCATTCGCCGGCTGCTATCGGCGCGGTGGCATGCCCGATGGGCGAACCATATTTCACCACGTCCTCGCCGGAAGCAATGTCGCGCAACGCGAATTTGTGTCCGCGCGGCACATCCGCAAGCAGGTGCACCCGTGTTCCGTTATCCTCGTACCACTCCCCTGCCTTGACACCATCGGCAAGCACCACGGCCACATTGTCGGCACCGTTGATTTTCAGGAATCGTTTCATGAGCGGCTGTTCAAAAAATTTTCAAGCGCCCCGCGCATCCCGTTGCGACGGATATCCGTCAGGAAACCGGCCACCTTCGCTGAGAATCCGGGCACATCGTGCTCGAAGTCGGCATTGAAAATTCCGCCTGAGACGATGGTCTTTACCGTGGCCGGGAGGTCGGCGTCGTTCCACACTGCCCGTATCTTCTCCACATGCGCGGCGCAGTCGTCCGGCTCGAAGCCTGAACCGGGAGCATACAGAGCAAGCAATGCGGCGAATGTAAACAGCTCATAGTCGGCCGTGGCACCACGACGGCGGTAAAAGTCCGCCACCGTGGGATAATTGCGTGTCTCCCACTTCGACAGGGAATTGAGCGATATGGATTTGAGCATATGGCGCACCGACGGGTTGAGGAAACGCTCAAGAATGCCGTCGGCGAAACGGCGCAGTTCCTCAGGGTCACCCTCTATCATGGGAAGCACCTCGCGGCGCACCATCCCGGTGATGAAACTGCTCACGTCGGTATCGCCGAACGCATCCAGCACCGTTTCGCAACCAAGCTGCAACGCCACCGGCACCATGCCTGTGTGCGAACCGTTGAGAATGCGCACTTTTTTGTCGCGGAATTCCTTTACCGAAGGCATGAACAGCACATTCAGTCCGGCCTCGTGCAATGGCAACTCTAGGCGCACGCGTTCGGCGCCCTCGCCTCCGATGGCCCAAACATGATAAAGTTCACCCTTCACCACCAGCTTGTCATCAAATCCAAGCCCAGCCTGAACCTCCTCTATATTGTCGGCCGGGAAGCCGGGCACGATTCTGTCGACAAGCGTGTCGCAGAATCCGCATGCCGTCTTCACCCATTCCGAGAAACCGGGTTCCAGCCCGGCCTCCGCTGCATGTCGGAGCACGTACTCGCGTAGCGTTGACCCGTTGTTCTCTATCAGTTCACAACACAGAAACAGAAGTCCCATTTCCGGGTCGCCATTGAAATGACGGTAACGCCTGTAGAGCATCGAGGTAATTTTTCCGGGAAACGTGGCCGGCGCATCGGCAAGCACATCGTCAGCTTCATAGCGTATGCCGGCCTCGGTGGTGTTCGACACCACAAACCGCAGGTCGGGCGACAAGATGTAGCGTTCATAACGCTCGAAATCCGTGGCCGGCGAGAATGCATCAGCGATGCACTTCACCAGTCGGGAACACTTTTTCAACTCGCCGTTTTCAATTCCTTCAAGGCAAACGTGGTACATCCCGTCCTGCTCCCTGAGCGCACGGATTCCGGCATTTTCCCTGAACCGGGGCGACACCACGGCAACCGACGTGTCCGTAACGCCGCGCTCGTTGGCAATGTCGACCATCCAGTCCACGAATGCCCGCAGGAAATTCCCCTCGCCGAACTGAAGAATCCTCACGGGATGCTCCCGTTTCTCCACAGTTGTTCCATTCAATGGTTTCATAAGCTTACGTTTCTATGTAGCCTTCAAATTTAATGATTTTTCCGTGAATAAATGTCATCGCCTGATGCGGTCAGTCATACAGTCGGAACATCCGCTCCATCATGGTCCATTTCTGATTGGAGGATGCTTCGGGCGAACAGCCCTGAAAACGCGACATGAACGTTTCCCATTCAGCCTGACGCGGCATCTGTGCAAGCCGTGCCATGGCACTGTCCCAGTCGAAATCAGGCGCCGTCTCAACAATCATAACCACATGACGGCCTGTGATGTACATCTCCATTTCCAAAATGCCCACAGCACGTATGCCGTCGCGTATCTCCTTCCAGTGCTTATCTTCGCCATGACATTCCCGGTAGAGCCGGATTAGCTCCGGATTGTTCTCTATTTCAAGGAACTGACAGTAGCGTTTCACCGGGCCTTCGTACCGGCGCACAGCATAGCCTTCTGTTTTCATGGCCTCAGCCTCAGAATTTCACGAGAATACGAAACACTTTTCCCGGATTCGCAGCCCATTCCTCAAGGGCCTCACCGGCCTCTTCAGGCACTACCACCCGGCTTATCAGCTCGTCCACAGGGCAGTTGCCGCGCTGCAGATAACGGATTACAGCACTGAAGTCGGCAGGCATGGCATTGCGCGAGCCGCGTATGTCAAGTTCCTTCTGTACAAACAGCTTTGTATGGAACGACACATCGGCCTTGGAATAGCCGATGCATACCACACGTCCGGCGAATGCCACCTCGTCCACAGCAAGCACATACGTTGCCGGCGACCCCACGGCCTCCACCACCACATCGGGGCCGAAACCGCCGGTGAGAGCCGCAAGGCGCTCATGCACATCCTCCGTGCGCGAATTGATGGTGTGCGATGCACCCAGTCGGCGCGCCAGCTGCAGCTTGTCGTCATCCAGGTCGACGGCCACGACAGTTGCGCCCCGCATAGAGGCCCGCACCACCGCGCCCAGACCTATCATTCCGCAACCTATCACCATTACGGTGTCAATGTCGGTCACCGCACCGCGGTCAACGGCATGAAAACCGACGCTCATCGGCTCGATAAGCGCGCAGTCGCGCGGAGAAATACCCGGCGCAGCAATCACCTTCTGCCACGGCACAGCTACATAGTCGCTCATGGCGCCGTTGCGCTGCACACCGAATGTCTCGTTGTGCTCGCATGCGTTCGGGCGCCCTTTGCGGCATGAGGAGCACTTGCCGCACGATGTGTAGGGATTCACCGTCACGCTCATCCCTTCGGTGAACAATCCGGCCGGCACATCCGCTCCGACAGCGGCAACGGTTCCGCCGATTTCATGGCCCGGAACCACAGGTGAAATGGCCATGAGGTTACGGCCAAGATAGGTGTTGAGGTCGGAACCGCAGAACCCCACATACTCAATTTTCACCAATACACTGTCAGCAGCGGTTTCAGGCATCCGGCGTTCCACCACCTCCACCTTTCCCGGTGCAGTTATCTGAATAGCTTTCATATCTCCTTAATAATTTTATTTATCTGTTTGTCAATTGCTTTTTTTGCATCTTTATCACAAAGCCTCCGCGCGGCTGCACCGTCAGAGACTCCGGCAGACGGTCGAGGATGGATATTTCCCATTTATGTCCGTTGCCGTTTTCTGCGTCGGCAAACAATGTGGCCGGCCCCGACTGTTCCGAAACCTCCACCGCAACTTTTCCCAGCCTAATATTCCGCGAAGAATCCGTGCCGTTTATACCTGCTATGTACAGCCACCCGTCTTTTTCACGGGCCAATACAACATACTCACCCGGATAGCCGCCCAGCAGCCATGTATTGTCCCATGCTGCCGGAAGGGCCGACAGGAACTCCCGCACTTCGGCTGGCTGAGCCATTATGCTTTCCGGACGGTCGGCGATATGCTGTATGCCCGACTCGAAAAGAACGGTGAGCGCCAGTTCGTGCGCATGGGTGGTGATGTGCGGATGCTGCGAATCGGAAAATGCGCAGGGCGTATAATCCATCGGTCCTACCACGTTGCGCGTAAAGGGAAGCGTGGCATTGTGGGCGGCAGCCTTGGCCGTAAACGTGGGTACATTGTTATACCACTCCGCGCCATACACCGCCTCGGTGGTGATCAGATTGGGATAAGTGCGCTGCCAGCCGCGCGGCAATGTTGCCCCGTGGAAATTGACCAGCAGTTTATGCCGGGCCGCGCACTCAAGTAGGTCCGCCATATAGGCTATGTTCTCATTGGTGTCGCCTGAAAAGAAATCAATCTTTACTCCGCTTACCCCCAGCCTCTCGCACCATGCAAATTCGCGTTCGCGCTTTTCAGGGTCATTAAGCCTGAATTTCGGGCCGGGTGCCCCGTCGATCCATCCCACCGACGAGTTATACCATATCATTGGTTTTATCCCACGCGAGCAGGCATACCCGATGGCATCCTCCACGGTTTTGCCATTGCCCATCTCGTCCCATTCCGCATCGATCATCACATACGGCAACCCGAGGTCGGCGGCGAAATCAATGTAGCGTTTCACTATCGTGTAATCGCTCGAACCGTGATTGTAGGCCCAGTAGACCCACGAAGCCACACCGGGATGTATCCACGAGGTGTCAGTGAGCACCGACGGTGCGGAATTATCGGTGACCAGAGTCGATTCCACAACATCACCGAGGCTCCCTGCTATCAGTGTCTGCCATCCGGCCTCACCATCGCCGTCTGGCTTTATCAGGAATTCACCCCGGCTGCCGGTGGCATGCAGGCTCGCAGCCGCCGATTCCGGTTCAATGCCGGATTCCGTAAGCAGGGCAAAAACGCCGTGGCCATATTCGAACAACGCCGGGTAGCCCCAACGTGAGCCCGCTGCAGGAACAACGTCCTTTTCAAAATATCCTTCATAGCAGTCCACCCACTTCTGCAGCCACCAGTGCTCGGGATGCACGCTAACCGCCGATTCTCCGCTGTATTTCCATGCCACCCCGTCGTTGTACAGACGCATGGAAAGCTCCTTGCCGTCGGCACACCGGAAATCGGCGCTGTTGTACCGGTTCACACAATGGCGGCGCTTACCCGCAACCATTGTGTAATCCACAGCATAAGGTCCCGAAGTGTCTGCCTCTGCCACCGGCCCGACGAGCAGTGTCAGCAGTCTGATATCACGTCCGTCTGCTCTGTATTTTATCACGATGCCGGTTTCTGCCTCTACATCGGCACTGATTTTCCCGTCAGGCGAAGTATATGCCGACACCTCGGCCGTAGCCAGCACTATAAATATAGCTGTCAGGATTCTGCAAATTGTATTTTGTAACATGGTGTTATGTGGTATGTATGATTATGTCCCGTTGATTTTGCGGTATATATCTCCCTCATTCCACACGGAAAACGACTGCCAGCCGGAGGTCTGCATCCTCAGGGAAAACCACCTCAAGCGCTTCGTCTGTCTGCCGCCATTTCAATTTGCCCCGGTATCCCAGCAACGACACGCCTTTTATGCTGTCAGGATGGTTTGCCTGCCGCCCCATCGACTTTATGCGTATCACCTGATTGTCTTCGGGTACATTCATGCAGAAAGCATAGTTCGCACCATTTTTGCCAACGGTGAACCGTATGTCCTGCGCATCAAACTTAAAGTCCCGGTGATGTCGGCCAAGCCCTCCTCCGGGGAGTTTCTTCAAACGGCCATCGTGCGTCTCTCCCTCTCCGGGAGTCACCCACGCCTTGCTGCCATACACAGCCTCGCCGTTGATTTTCATCCAGTCGCCCAGCGCTTCAAGCATCGTCACGCATTCGTCTTCGATACTCCCGTCCGGGCGCATGGGAATGTTAAGCGCGGCATTCCCGTCTCGGCTTACGGCCTCGATTATGAAACGCACCACGCTGCCAGCATCGTAAACGAAGCCGGGTGCAAAGAACCAGTCGCCCACAGGAGCCTCCCTGATCCAAGGCTGCGAAACGTTGATTGTGTCAGGGAAATCGAATTCGGCTGTATTGACCACACCTTTTGTCGGACTCCGGAACTTGATGATGCTGAACGCATCCACTTTGCCATGTTTACGCAACTGGCGGTTATAATAGTCGGCAATCACCGTCTGCATGGCGTTGCATTTGTACCCCGTTCCTGTGCCATTACCGGTGAAAGGACCTTGCACCGTGCCGTCGGTGTAAATGAAATCGGGTTCATAATTGGCCACGACATCCATTATGCGCAATGCCCATTGAGTGGCATACCATTTGCAGTAGTCCAGATGCCGGTGAAAAATGCCCGCATCCGGCGGCGACCATGGCGAATGCGCCCGTTCGTCCACGGTCTCGTATTCACGCAGGTCAATGCCGTAGAGCAGACGCGGGTCATAGCCCTCCCACCATTTGCCCTTGCCGTCCTCAAGCGTCAGGTTACCGTCGTAAGGCACGCCCCTGCGGCTCCCATCGGCATCAGAGCCGAAGGCCGTCTGCCACCACCACCATGTATATTCGTGATGGAACGTCACTCCATAATGCATGTTGTTTTTACGGCAGGCATCCACCCATTCGCGCAACAAGTCTCGTTTCGGCCCGATGTTGACCGAGTTCCACGGATGATACTGTGAATTCCACAGGTCATAATTATCGTGATGCACTCCCTGTATCATTAGAAAACGGGCACCGGCCTTCTGATAAAGTCTGGTTAGATATTCCGGATCAAGTTTGTCGGGATTCCAGGTGTTAAGCACATCCTTGTACCCCACTTCCGACGGATGCCCGTACCGCTCCACATGGTTTCTGTTCGCCAAATGGTTATCCTGCTCTTTATACAGGTTACGGGCATACCAGTCGCCGCTCTCTCCGGCAGCCTGCGGCCCGAAATGCACCCAGAAGCCCACCTTGGCCTCTCTGAGCCATTCGGCCTCGCCCTGACAGTTGCTTTCTATCGAAGCCCAGTCGGCCTTGAACGGGCCGTCGGTAATGGGAATGTCAAGCTGCACCTCATCAAAGGTTTCGCTGTCACCAAGTTTCACACTTCCCACAGGCATCTTTTCCGGAATTTCAGGAAATGCCGGCAATACAGGCATCTCGCCCTCTTTCAATACATTCTGACCGATAACAGTCATTGACAGGCCCGACAAAAGAGCCGGAATGCAATATCTTGACAACAATTTCATTCTCATATGTAAGTAGTCAAATTTTGAACAAGGCATTAATCCCGCACGCGGTAGCCGCGCCAGCCATAGTAGGCACAGACCGCAAAACACAGCAGGGGAATGGCATAGGCCACGTAGTACCATGCCGGATTATGTGTCATGACGTAGGCCGTGAGCTGCGGCAGACAGGCGTTTCCCACTATCGCCATCACCAGGAATGCAGAACCGCTCTTGGTGTCCTGACCAAGGTCGCGGATAGCAAGCGAGAACTGAGTGGGATACATTATCGACATGAAGAACGAGATGCCGATCATGGCGTATAGTCCCGTCATTCCTCCGCACACAACCACCACTGCACACAGCACGATGTTGGCCACGGCATAGAACGTGAGCATGTTGTGCGGGCGGAAACGCCCCATGAGCAGCGTGCCGATCCATCGCCCCAGAAGGAATGCAAGCATGTACAGTCCGAAGAACGTGGTGGCCATCGACTCGCTTATCCCCACATACGTGCAGCAGTACACGAGAAACAGGCTGTTGATGGCCGTCTGCCCTCCGTTGTAGAAAAACTGGGCCACAACGCCCCATCGCAGGTGCCTGCGTTTGAGCACGCCGAAGTTTATGAGCTTCCCGGCAGTCGATTCCTCATCGGCAATGCGCGGCAAATGCGAGAAAATGAAAATCACGGCTATCACAATCAGCAGTATGGCAAGTGCGGCATACGGCGTTTTCATCAGTTCGGTCTCGGCATTAACATAAGCATCCCAACCGCCGGCATAATCAGCCGGAAGGGTCTCGCGTGTATAGGCCTGCCCGCTCAGAATCAGCTTGCTGAGGAACATGGCCGCCACAAACGCACCCAGACCGTTGAACGACTGTGCCAGATTCAGCCTGCGCGATGCCGTGTCCGGATTTCCCAAAGCTGTGACATAGGGATTGGCGGCCGTCTCCAGGAAACACATCCCCGTGGCAATCACAAAGAACACGCACAGATAGAACCAGTATTCCTTTATCACGGCAGCCGGGAAGAACAGCAGCGCTCCCGCAGCCGCCGTCAGCAGCCCGAACACGATGCCACCCTTGTAGGTGTAGCGCTTCATGAACATGGCTATCGGAATGGGGCATATGAAGTAGGCAAGCCAGTAGGCCGACTCGGTGAACGAGGCCTCGAACGGTGTCAGCTCACACGTTTTCATCAGCTGACGTATCATGGTCGGGAGCAGATTGGCGCTTATCGCCCACAGAAAGAACAGGCAGAACACAAGCGCCAACGGCACCAAATAGCGGTTCTTGTTTTGCATTGCGGTATCAGTTTTTCAGGTAAATCGCCGGACTATTCCGACATGTTTTTAATATACGGAAGCTTCACAAGCTCCCCGAAGCCGTAAAACCGTTTGGCATTTTCACCAAGGAAAGCAGCCTTGAATTCAGGCGTGAGCTCTTCGGATTTCAGCACGAAGTCATACGACATGCGGTAGGTTATGGCCGTGATGGTGCGCGGATAGTCCGAGCCCCACATGAGTTTTTCGGCACCGACGGTGTCGGCAGCTGTCCTGATGGCTTTCACTGCCCCTCGGAACGGATAGAACTCCGAATTGAAAAGCCATGTGATGCCGCCCGACTCCACCATCACCTCCGGATGGCGGGCAAGCTTTATCTGCTCGAGCCACCCCTCGGTGGTGACCATCCCGAAATGGGCTATCGCCACTTTCAGGCGCGGACATTCGGCAATCACCTCCTCCATTTCGGCCACCTGTGTGGCGCCGTCGGCCAGCGCTATCGACAGTATCATCCCCTCGCGTTCCATGAAGCGGAACATCTCCATCATCTCGCCGGAGGTGAGCCACACACGCCCTTCGGGCAGAAACAACCGGTGGGCAGGCACCGCTATGGCCTTGAATCCGCGTGCATGCAGACTGCGCGCCTGCTCCATGAACCCCGGACGGCGCACGTCGCAGAATCCGCACACGAAGAACCGGTCGGGAAACCTGCGCGCCACCTCCTCAAGGTAATCGTTCTGGTCGCCGTCGATAAACTCCTGAGTGATCACGGCCGCCGACACCTGCGCATAGTCCATGTTCGACAGGAACACCTCGGCCGAATTCTTGCCGTCAATCATGAACGGCGGCAACATCTGCCGCTCTTCGTCCATGAACCACGACCGGCCGTTAGTCATAGTGCGCACAGGCATATTGTTCACCATCGTGTCCTGACGCAGCCACAGGTGAGCATGGGCGTCAATTATCCTGAAATCTTCCATACTCCTCAGGAATTGGCCCAGCTCACCCGCTGCTGGTCGCCGATTATACGTTTCACTTCGCTCACAAGCTCCATATCGGGCTGCTCACTTACGTAGGCTATATTCTTTGCCACATTCGCCGGATTGGCCGAGCTGAACAGCGTGGTGGCTATGCGGGGTTCCGACACCGAGAACTGCATGGCGAGCTTCTCTATGGGATAGCCTTTGGCGCTGCAGTGCTCCACAGCCCGGCGGCATGCCTCCACCAGAGAGGCAGGAGCAGGATGCCATGCCGGCACACCCCGCTGCGACAGCAGCCCCATCGAAAGCGGCGACGCATTTATCACCCCGATGCCCCGCTCCTCGAAATAATCGAGGAAATCGAGCAATTTATCGTCGTTCAGGGTGAAATGGCAGAAATTCAGAATGCTTTCCACCGTGCCGGGGGCAGCGTGGTCAACCACCCACTGCAGATTCTCAAGCTGCAGGTCGGTGATGCCGACATGCCCCACGACACCCTTTTCACGCAGTTCAACCAGCGCAGGCAGAGTCTCCTCCACCACCTGATGCAGGTCGGCGAACTCAATGTCATGCACATTTATAAGGTCGATATAATCCACCCCGAGCCGCTCCATGCTTTCATACACGCTTTCGGTGGCACGACGGCCGGAATAATCCCATGTGTTCACCCCGTCCTTGCCGTAGCGGCCCACCTTAGTCGACAGGTAATACCTGTCGCGCGGAATCTCTCTCAGGGCCTTTCCCAGCACGGTCTCAGCCTTGTAATGCCCGTAGTATGGGGACACATCTATGAAATTCATCCCCATCTCCACGGCGGTGTGCACTGCGGCAATCGCCTCGCTCTCCCTTGTGTCGCGGAACACACTGCCGAGCGACGACGCTCCGAAACTCAAAGCCGACACTTTCATCCCCGTGCGGCCGATTTCTCTATACTCCATGATTGCAGTCTCTGTTTTTCAGGTAAGGTAAGAAGAATATTTACGAGTGCAAATGTCGGTTTTATCCGCCTAAATCATTGTCAGATTTTCGGGTTTCAATAGGACAATATCGACATCCCGGCTTTTTTAAATTTGCTTTTGTCACATGAATGCACTAACTTGCGCATACAATATCTGCACTACTTTCCACCTTACGGACCCTACTGCAATATCCGCATTATGAACCTATTTGCCCGACTCCCTCAGCTGCTCACACTCAACGTAGGGCATGCCACCCACAACGCCGACTGGAACTTCAAGGATGTCAGCAGCCCGTTCACCCGTCTGTACTACGTGACTGCGGGCGCCGCATCGCTCCGCCTCCCCTCCGGCACATACACCCTCACACCCGGACGCATGTACATCGTGCCCGCGTTCATGCAGCACACCGACATATGTACGGGCCGTTTCGACCACTACTACATCCACATTTACGAGGATTCCGACGGCCCCGGAGTGCTCGCCGACCTGGAATTTCCGGTAGAGATAGAAGGTACAGACCATGACCTCCATCTGTTCCGCACCATATGCGAGCACAATGAATCCATGCGCCTGCGCACCCCCGACCCCAGAATCTACGACAACCGCAACTCTCTGATTGAATGCGTTCGGCTTAACCGCGAGCGCCCCCTGCACGAGCGCATGGAGTCGCTGGGCATCATCTACCAGCTGCTGTCGCGGTTCGTGCGCCTGGCCCATCCACGCTACGAATCGTCGGACGAGCGCATACGCAACGCCCTGCGCTTCATCGACAGCAACCTGGGCGAAACCATCTCGCTCAGCGAGCTTGCCGGCGCTGCCAATCTTTCGCGCGACCACTTCATCCGCATGTTCTGTCACGAAGTGGGATGCACGCCCATACGCTACATCACCGGACGCAAAATGCTCAAGGCACGCCTGCAGCTTGCCTCCACCTCACTTCCGGTGAAGGACATCGCCGCATCGCTGGGCTACAGCGATTTTTCCTACTTTTCACGAATATTCCGGCAGGAGTGCCGCATGACCCCCAGGCAGTATCGCGCCTCCTTCAACACCCCTCCCCTCAAGTAAGCACCGGCAGCGTGGGCTGGGGGCCGCGGACGGAGAGGCCGTAGGTCATGGTGGGGGGCAGCAGGATGGCGGGCTGCGAAATCTCCTTGCCGAGGATGGAGTCCATCAGCATCTTCACGGCCACGATGCCTATATATTCCACAGGCTGGCACACGCGCGTGATGGGGGGATTAAGATAGTCGAGGAAAAGGTTGTTGTCGAACGAAATCATCGACACATCGGCCGGTACGGTCAGATGTTGCTCCTGCACGGCTTTCATTGCGCCCAGCAGGATGGTCGACGACAGGGCGAAAATGGCCGACACGGGATTGCCCGACATCAGGGCGAGCTTGGTCTCTATATAGCCGTTCTGGGTAGAGAAGTCGTTGCCGCGCACATTGATGTTGGCCTGCAGCCCTGCCTGCGTCATGGCGTCGCAGTAGCCCATGACGCGTTTGCGCGACGTGATCGACAGCGGCGATCCCTGTATGCACAATATATTATGGTGACCGTTCTGAATCAGCAGCCGTGTGGCCTCGAAGGCTCCGCGGTAGTTGTCGGTGGCAACATATGGAAGCGGCGCATCGCCGTTTTCGCTCTCGTAATAACGGTCGATGAGCACCACCGGAATCTGCTCGGACACCTGACGGATGCGTGCCGGATTGTCGGAACACGGCGCCATAATGATGCCGTCGACGTTGCGCGCCATAAGCGTGTCGAGCGCACGGTCCTCGTCAAAGGGGTTTTCACAGGTATCAATCACCATCACAGGATAGGTGTATTTGTTCGATTCCTGTATTATAATGCTGGCTATATTTGCAAAAAACGGGTTCTCTATGCGCGGAATCAGCAGACCTATGGTATGGGTGGAGGAACTGCGCAAACTTTGCGCAGCGTGGTTGGGACGGTAATCAAGCTCCCTAATCGCCTGATATACTATATCCTGCGAAGCCTTACTGATACGATACTCATCGGATTTGCCGTTGAGCACACGCGATATTGTGGTGATAGACAGCCCCGTGAGACGGGCCACATCAGCTAATGTGCTTTTTTTCATGGGATTTCAGTTTATTCAGACAACGTCGTGAGACTTCAATCATTAGTTCCAAACCTTATTCGCATGCAAATGTAATATTTTTTTCGTAAAAAAAAGTTGAAAAATATTTGTATTAGCCAAAATGTCTCCATATATTTGCACAAACGTTTGAGCAAACAGTTGTCTTACTAATCTTTGAACCAAACCTGAAATTAACTTAAATTTCTCACTGAAGTCACTTTGACTTCAAATATTTTCACAAAAATACCATGAATCCTAATGCAAAAAAGATCATCGTGGTCGGCAGCAGCAACACCGACATGGTGATACGCACTGACAGGATGCCGCGCCCGGGCGAAACCGTACTGGGAGGCAACTTCATGATGAATCAGGGTGGAAAGGGTGCCAATCAGGCCGTTGCGGCCGCAAAACTCGGTGGCAACACCATGTTTGTGGCCAAGGTCGGTAACGACATCTTCGGAACCCAGACCATTGAACTGTTGAAACAGGTGAACATCGACACCACCCATGTCGGCATCTCCGCCGACCTCCCCTCGGGAGTGGCGCTCATCAACGTGGATGCATCCGGCGAGAACTCCATCGCCGTGGCATCCGGAGCAAACGCCGCCCTCACTCCGGCCGACATCGATGCCGCCGAGGCCGACATCGCTCAGGCAGCTCTGGTAATCATGCAGCTCGAAACACCGGTTGAAACCGTGGCACGCGCAGCCGAAGTGGCCAAACGCCACGGAGTAACCGTTATTCTCAACCCCGCACCTGCGCCCAAAACCCCGCTGCCCGCATCACTGCTGGCCAACGTTGACATCATCATCCCCAACAAGACCGAAGCCGAAGCCATCTCCGGCATCGCCATCACCGACAGCGCATCGGAAGATGCAGCCATCCGCGCCATCCACGCCATGGGTGTGAAAACCGTGATCTTCACCCTCGGCAGCAAGGGCGCTCTTATTTGTGAAAACGGCGACTGTCTGGAGATTCCCTCCTTCAAGGTAAAGGCAGTGGACACCACCGCCGCCGGCGACACTTTCTGCGGAGCGCTCTGCGTGGCTCTTGCCGAAGGCGAACCTATGCGGCGCGCCATCGAGTTCGCCAACAAGGCAGCCTCCATTTCCGTTACTCGCATGGGCGCACAGCAGTCCATCCCCTTCCGCCATGAAATAGGCGAATTCTGATTGTACCGTCACCACACACCCCCACTCTCCCTTCACACATTATTTAAAGAACAATCAACTATCACACAAACTCTAATACCCTAATTTAATGAAACCGAGTGCAATCAAATTTGCCATGGCACTGTGCGTGTTCGCACTTGCCTTATTGATAGCTCCGGCGGCTACCGCACAGTCCGTAATCAGCGGCACCGTGGTTGACGGGCAGAACGAACCCGTAATCGGCGCGAGCGTGATTGTGAAAGGCACCAAAACCGGAGTGGCCACCGGCATCGACGGCGACTTCAACATCTCGGCACGCCCAACCGATGTGCTCACCGTATCGGCCGTAGGTTACAAGACCGCCGAAGTGCCCGTGGACAACCGCACCAAGCTCAACATCGTGCTTGCCGAAAGCTCCGAAATGCTCGACGAAATCGTGGTCATCGGCTACGGCACTTCAACCAAGAAAGAACTCACCGGCTCAGTGGCCAGCATGAAAAAGGAGGACCTCAACCCCGGCTCCTATTCAAACGCCATGGGTATGCTTCAGGGCAAGGTGGCCGGTCTGCAGATCGTGAACCCCTCGGGTGCCGATCCCACAGCCAAATATGAAATCCTGCTACGAGGCACCAACACCCTCTCGGCCGGCCAGGGACCGCTCGTAATCATCGACGGTGTGGCCGGTGCCGACATCCGCAACATCAACCCGCAGGACATCGAGAGCATCGACGTGCTCAAGGACGGCTCGGCAGCGGCCATCTACGGTACACGAGGCACCAACGGTGTCATCATCGTCACCACACGCCGTGCACGCGAAGGCCGCGCAGAAGTAACCTACGAGGGTCTGTTCACCGTAGGCAAGGTGACTCGTCGTGCAAAGCCCCTTACAGCTTCGGAATTCAACTATGTGATTGACACCTACCGCCCCGAAATGAGTTCGTCGAAATATGGTGCCGACACCGACTGGTTTGATGAAATCACACGCACCCCCATCAGCCACAAGCACACACTGTCGCTGTCGGGCGGTACAGAGAAATTCTCCCACTTCACCTCCATCAACTATGAGAAGGCCGAAGGCGTGCAGCGTGGCAACGACTATGAGAAGATTGCCGGACGCACCAACATCCGCCAGAGCCTCCTCGAAGGATGGTTAGACCTCGACATCAACCTGTTCATCAACCACCGCAAGTACAACCCCTCTAACACATCCGCTTTCCAGCAGGCGTTCATCCACAATCCCACCGAGCCCGTCTACGACCCCTCGAACTCCACAAGCGGCGGCTACTACCGCATCGAGGCAATGGAATACTTCAACCCGGTGGCCATGATCAACGAACGCGAATCAACCACCGTCAACGACAACTTCGGCGGTAACGCTCGCGTAACCCTTAACATCAAGCCCGTCAAGGGTCTCAAATGGGATGCATTCCTGGCCATCTCGCGCGAAAGCAACGAATCGCAGACCTACAGCTCCCACTACTATCCCAGCATCATCGGCACCGAAGGCAGCGCCGAACAGAGCAACTACAAGAACAACAACACCCAGTTCGAGACCACATTGCAGTACATCCGCTCGTTCGGCGAGCACTCGCTGCAGGCTCTCGTGGGCTACACCTATGAGAAAGGCACCGAAAACTCGGCAAGCATGTCGAACGTAGGCTTCGACTTCGACGACCTCGGCGTGAACGACATGGGTTCCGGAACAGGTCTGCTCAACGCAAAGGCCGACATGAGTTCCTATAAGGAATCGCACACCTACATCGGTTTCTTCGGCCGAATCCTCTACAACTACGACCAGCGCTACCTGGCATCCGTATCCCTCCGCCGCGACGGTTCGAGCCGCTTCGGCAAGAACAACAAATGGGGATGGTTCCCGGCCGTTTCGCTCGGATGGCGTATCAGCCGCGAAGCCTTCATGCGCGACATCGAATGGCTCAACGAACTCAAGATCCGCGGCGGTTACGGTGTGACCGGTAACCAGGACTTCTCCAACTACAAGTCGCTCATCCTAATGACCACCGCCGGCAAATTCTGGTACAACGGCCAGTGGATCAACACCTACCAGCCCGCATCCAACCCCAACCCCGACCTCCAGTGGGAAAAGAAGAAAGAGTTCAACATCGGTCTGGACGCACAGATGTTCAACAGCCGCCTGAGCTTCACCTTCGACTACTACCACCGCACCACCGACAATCTGCTCTACAACTACACGGTGCCCACTCCCCCCTACATCTACAACACCCTGTTCACCAATGTGGGTAAGGTAACCAACCGTGGCGTCGAGTTCACAATCTCAGCCATCCCCGTGCAGACCAAGGACTTCCAGTGGAGCACCACCTACCTCATCGCACACAACACCAACAAGCTCGACAAATTCACCAACGAGGAGTTCCAGAACGGGACCTACAAGGTAGGATGGTCGCCCACAGGCAAATGCAACACACAGCGCCTCATCGAGGGTGAATCGCTCGGCACATTCTACGGCCCGATTTTCCTCGGCACCGACACCGACGGTCAGGACGTGCTCCTCGGGCAGAACGACGACGGCACCGTGCCGGAAGAACAATGGGTGAAACTCGGATGCGCCTATCCCAAGGTGACAATGAACTGGACCAACACCTTCAACTGGCGCCACTGGGATCTGAGCTTCTCGCTGCGTGCGTCGCTCGGCGGAAAAGTGCTCAACGAAATGGGCATGCGCTACTCCAACCTCGACCGCATCGGTCTGAACAACATCTCGTCCGAATGGCTCAACGACCAGGGTCACACCGAACTTGGAGCAAAATACTCGTCGAAGTACCTTGAGGACGCATCGTTCCTCAAAATGGACAACCTCACACTCGGTTACACATTCAACTTCCCCTCGAAATACATCCGCTCGCTGCGCCTGAATTTCACCGCACAGAACGTGTTCACCATCACCAAGTACAAAGGCGTTGACCCCGAAGTGGGCATCACCGGCCTCGAACCCGGTCTGGAAGGTCTGAGCTACTATCCCCGCACCACCGATTTCACATTCGGCGTGACAGCCCGCTTCTGACGCGAGTCCACACACGTCTCTCTCTCCACAACACCCACTTCTGTAAATTTCGAAATTCAAAAAGCGAAACATCACAATGAAAACTACCATAAAGAACTTTGCCCTCGGCCTGGCCGGCGCAATCGCTCTTGGTGCCTGCACCGATCTGGACGAAACCGTCTACAGCGACATGCCGATGGACAACTTTTTCAAGAACGAAAAAGAACTCGTGGCCAATGCCGGACGCGCCTACACCAAAATGCAGGGCTACAACGCCGAGCAGAGCCTCTGGACACTCCTGCTGCAGGCTTCCGACGAATGTGCCGTGCCTGCCACCAACACCGGCAGCTGGTATAGCGGCGGACGCTATCAGGAAGTGCAGAACAACATTATCCCCTCATCCAACCGTCTGCTCAAGAAAGGCTGGGACTGGATTTTCAACGGCATAGCAGCCTGCAACGAGATTATCTACGAAACCGAACTGTCCGACATCGAATTCGAAGGCAAGGACAAGATTCTGGCCGAAATGAAGACCCTCCGCGCCTTCTTCTACTACGAAGCGATGGCCAACTGGGGCAACATCCCCTTCACCATCAACTACACCGACACCGGCTACCCCGAACAGAAGGACCGCCGTTTCATCTTCGACTTCCTCCTTGGCGAACTGTCGGACGAGCTGATCTCCAAACTCGACCGTCATCCCGCCCCAAATAACTACGGACGCGCCAACCAGGCCACGGCCTACTGCATCCTCGCCAAAATGTATCTCAACGCAGAGCGCTGGTTCGGAACCCCAATGTACGCTCAGGCCGAGCAGGCCACCAAGGCCGTAATGGACATCGGCGACTACATCATCGAGGATTCCTATGCCACCAACTTCGCCGTCAAGAACGAGAACTCCAAGGAGAACATCTTCGTGATTGTCTACGACCACGCAGCCATCCCCTCCGGAAGCCGTTCGTTCTATCTCTACACCCTCACGCTCGAACCCGAGTCCTGCCCCACGTTCAACATCTCCGCATCCCCGTGGTCAGGCTTCATCTGCCAGCCCGACTTCTTCCAGACATACGAAGACGGTGACCTCCGCCGCGACCTCACATGGCTCCACGGCCCACAGGTCGACGTCAACGGCAACCCCATCATGGTCAACGGTGAGCAGCTGAGCTACACCCCCGTGTTCCCCGAAACGAAATACTACAACGCCAACGGCGGACGCGACAAATTCGACGGCGCACGCATCTGCAAATGGCCCTATCAGACCGACGGTATGCTCACATCGGGCGAAACCTGCATGGACAACGATTTCGCCATCTTCCGTTACGCCGACGTCATTCTCATGCACGCCGAAGCCCTTGTGCGTCAGAACAAGGCTCCGCAGGCTGCCGAAATGGCTGAACTGCAGAAAATCCGCACCCGCGCCGGCCTGCAGCCCTTCTCGGCCGCACAGCTCACCCTCGACGCGCTCTATGCCGAACGCGGGCGCGAACTGGCCTGGGAAGGATGGCGCCATGAGGACATGATCCGTTTCGGCAAATACCTCCAGCAGTCCTGGGCACATCCCGCACAGGATGGCGAGACATTCCGCGAGCTGTTCCCCATCCCGTCGGAAATCCTCAACGCCAACCCGCGCCTAACCCAGAACCCCCATTACAACTGATTTTCCCGACACCAGAAGTCTGTTTTCCCACAGATTTCACACAACATCCAAGGCCGGAAAGGCGGGGGCTCATTCGTTTTCATAAGCTCTGTTTAATTTCCCCGCCTTTCGCCGGCCTCCATTTCCCCCTCTCATCTCCATTTTTAATCCAATCATAAAGCTTGATCCAACAAGCTTTCAGTCACCGACAACCAGACAATGAAACACCTCACCCACTGCCTCGCGGCGGCAGCCATAGCCTTCGGCATCTCGGCCGGCGCCACAGCAGCCGAAAAAATATCGTCCGACGTACTCCGCGACAAAATCGCCGGAGCATGGATCGGACAGATGGTCGGCAACATCTACGGACTCCCGTTCGAGAACAAATTCGTTGACGAGCCGGCATCCGAATCGCGCTTCCCCTTCGGCTACACCAAGAACATCGACAAACTTAAGAAATATGACGGAGCATTCTCCGACGATGACACCGACGTGGAGTACATCTACCTCACGCTGATGGAAAAATACGGCATCGATCCCACCTACGCCCAGATGCGACAGGGATGGATGCACCACATCCGCGACCGTGTGTGGCTGGCCAACCGTGCCGCCCTCGGCCTGATGCACCTCGGCTACACGCCGCCGTTCACCGGCCGTCAGGACCTCAACCCACACTGGTATCAGATCGACCCGCAGCTCATCAACGAAATCTGGGCCTACACCGCCCCGGGCATGCCTGCCTACGCAGTCGGAAAAAGCGACTGGGCGGCACGCATCACCAGCGACTCCTGGGCCGTACAGCCCACAGCCCTCTACGGAGCCATGTATGCCGAAGCTTTCTTCGAGAAAGATGTGAAAAAACTCATCGAGAAGGGTCTCAGGTATCTCCCTGAGAACGACCGCTACACTCTCGGAGTGAAAAAATGCCTCGATATCTTCCGCCAGTATCCCAACGACTGGGTAAAGGCCCGCCAGATCATCGCCGACGAATATTACGTGAACGAGGACCCCATGACCAAAACCATCTGGAATGCCGACCTCAACGGCCTCATGGGCATCCTGGCCATGCTCTACGGCAACGGCGACTTCCAGCGCACACTCGACCTCAGCTGCGCCATGGGCTTCGACTGCGACAATCAGGCTGCAACCGTTTCCGGTATTCTCGGAATCATCATGGGCGCAAAAAAACTGCCCGCATCGCTCACGATGCCTGTTGAAGGCTGGACCAAACCCTTCAACGACCGCTACATCAACATCACGCGCTTCGACATGCCCGACGCATCAATCGACGACATCATCAACCGCACCTACAATCAGGCCATCGCGGTGGTCAAGGCCAACGGCGGCAGCGTGAAAGGCAACACCATCTACATCAACCCCAAAGCCACATTCAATCCGCCGCTGGAATTCTGCATCGGCCCGATGCCCGACCTCACCGTGGGGATGAAAGCCGATTACGACTTCGCCTGCACAGCCAACCGCAACTACAGCTGGACACTCACGGGCGGCACCCTCCCTCCGGGCCTGACATTCACCGACGGACGCCTTGACGGCACACCCACCAAGGCCGGCAAATACGACATCACCCTGCGCCTCGAAGGCAACGGCAAGGAACTCAGCAAGGATTTCAACATCGTAGTGAAGCCGGAGAACCTGGCCATGAAAGCCGACACCATCTATGCCAACGTGCGTGAACTCAATGAAGCTGTGCTCGATTCCTGCTGGATCACCTTCGGCAAGCCCATGTATGCCAAGACCGTGGACGTAATCAACGACGGCGTGAAGAAAGGCGCCGGCTCGGTGTTCTACTCGCTTGCCTCAAAATCCAACGCCCCCAAGATCGACTACTTCGGCTACGGCTGGGACACTCCCCAGACTATCGACATGATCGAGCTTAACACCGGTTGCCTCGAGGAATTCGGCGGATGGTTCTCAAGCCTCAACATCCAGTATCTCGACGGCGACGGCCGCTGGCGCGATGTGGGCAGGTACACCTCCACTCCCGAGCTGCCCAAAACCGATATCGTGTTCTTCCAGCCACATTTCGCCCAGTTCCTCCTGGAATTCGCTCCGGTAAAGACCAAGGGTATCCGCGTGCTGTTCGACACCACCTACCAGTACCATTGGAACAAATACACCAAAAACGTTTCCAATTTCATATCCATCACCGAGCTTGGCGTTTACGACATGCCCCGCTGATAAACATCATCCGCTCTTCTCCTCTCATCTTCTTACCTTGACTCACTCTCTCCATCCATTTTCCATAATCCTCTCTCCTCCTCTTTTTTTGACCATGAATAAATTATTTCTGACACTCGCACTTTCAGCCGCCTCGCTCTCGGCTCTTGCTGCTCCGGTTTCGGGCCGCGTGGAAATGAGCCGGGACGAACTTATGAACAAGATAAAGGGTGGATGGGCAGCACAGACCATCGGCGTGGTGTTCGGCGCCCCGGTTGAATTCAAGTTCACCGGTTCCTACACCCAGCCATATCAGCCTATCCCCTGGTCGAGCCACATTGTGAAATACTGGTGGGAGAAAAAGCCAGGCCTGTTCGACGACATCTACAACGACTGCACATTCGTGGAGACGTTCGAGAAACTCGGTCTCGACTGCACCCAGGAGCAGCTCGCCAAGCATTTTGCCTATGCCGACTATCATCTGGCACACGCCAACCAAGCCGGACGCTACAACATCCGTCAGGGCATCATGCCCCCGGCCTCGGGCAACTGGCTCAACAATCCGCATGCCGACGACCTTGATTTCCAGATTGAGGCTGACTTCATCGGCCTCATGGCCCCCGGACTTCATGAGGAGGCTCTGCGCATAGCCGACAAAGTAGGCCACATCATGAACTCCGGCGACGGTTTCTACGGCGGAGCCTTCGTGGCCGGTCTCTACTCCACGGCCTTCTATCTCGACAATCCCCGCGACATCGTGGAAGCCGCCCTCGCACCCATTCCCGCCGAGAGCACATTCTACCGCTGCATCCGCGATGTGCTCGATTTCCACCGCCTCCATCCGTCCGACTGGGTGGCATGCTGGGAATACCTGCAACGCAACTGGAACATCGACGTCGGCTGCCCTAAAGGAGCGTTCCTGAGCTTCAACATAGATGCCAAGCTCAACTCGGCATTCGTGGCGCTGGCCATGCTCTACGGCAACGGCGACTTCACCGAAACCCTCGACATAGCTGCACGCTGCGGTCAGGATGCCGACTGCAATCCTGCCACCGCCGGTGGTGTGCTCGGCGTGATGAAGGGCTACGACGGCATCCCAGCCTTCTGGCTCGACCCGCTAAAAGAGGTTGAGGACCTCAACTTCGAGGGCACCGACATGTCGCTCGCGTCAAGCTACCGTATGAGCTTCAACCAGGCCCTGCAGCTCATTACCAAGAACGGCGGAGAAGTCACCGCCGACAAAGTGGTGATACCCACCGCAGCTCCGGCCGTGCTCCCGCTCGAACAGAACTTCACCAACACTTATCCGCTGGTGCGCGAACGCTTCGACGCCTTCTTCGACAAGGAGTTTGAATTCTCCTTCACCGGCAATGGCTTCGTAATCTGGGGCAACATCTGCTGCCTGCGTCACATCAACAAGGACTACATCAACCGCGTATCCACACGTCACATCGGCTCCGAAGTGTTCGGTCTGGCCGAGCCCGACGACAAATATGTGGCAAACGTGGAGGTATGGATCGACGGCAAGCTCGACCACGTGGCCAGGATGCCAATGCGCAACACCGACCGCCGTGTGGAACCGGCATGGAAGTATCTCCTCCCAGAAGGCCATCACACCGTGCGCCTCGTGTGGACCAACCCCAACAAGGAGTACACCATCCGCATCAACGACATCATGTTCTATTCCGACCATCCCAACACCAACCGTTTCTATTCCAACCTGAAATGAAAAATACCATCATAACAGCCGCTCTCGCGGCGGCATGCGCGACCACTCTTCTTTCCGGATGCGGCGACAAAACCGGCCGGAAAGCTGCGGAAATCCCCTACGGCACCACCATGACCATCGACAAGGCTACCCTGCTCGACAAAATCAAGGGTGGATGGGCCGCACAGACCATAGGCTGCACTTACGGCGGTCCCACCGAATTCAAGTATAAAGGCGGCATGATCAACGACAGCATCCCCATCATATGGTATGATGACTACTGCAAGGATATCTTCGCAGAGGATCCCGGCCTGTACGACGATGTGTACATGGACCTCACTTTCATGGAGGTTATGGCAGCCGAGGGTATCGACGCTCCTGCCGAAAGCTACGCCAAGGCTTTCGCAAACGCCGACTACAAACTCTGGCACGCCAACCAGGCCGCTCGCTACAACATCCTCAACGGCATCACGCCGCCGGCATCCGGCCACTGGAAGAATAACCCCCATGCCGACGACATCGATTTCCAGATCGAGGCCGACTTCATCGGCATGATCTGCCCCGGTATGCCCAATTCAGCTTCCGGCATCGCCGACAAAATCGGCCACATCATGAACTATGGCGACGGCTTCTATGGCGGCGTCTACGTAAGCGCTCTCTACACCCTGGCATACGTCTGCGACGATATCCCCACCATCGTGGAGCAGGCTCTCCGCACCATTCCCGAGGAAGCCAATTTCCACCGCTGCATAGCCGATGTAATCGACTTCTGGCGCAAGAACCCCTCCGACTGGAAGCAGTGCTGGCTGGCCATCGACCAGAAATACACCAACGAGAAAGGGTGTCCAGAAGGGGTTTGGAACGGCTTCGACATCGATGCAACAATCAATGCCGCCTACTGCGTAATCGGCCTGCTCTACGGCGAAGGCGATTTCTTCCGCACCATGGACATCTCCACCCGCTGCGGTCAGGACAGCGACTGCAATCCCGCCACTGCCGGAGGTATCCTCGGTGTGATTTACGGATACGAAAAGCTGCCCGACTTCTGGAAACCTGCCGTCGACCGGTGCGAGAACATCAACTTCCCCTACACCGACATTTCGCTGGCCACAAGCTATGAAACCACTCTCGGCCTGCTCGAAAAAATCGTGACAGCCAACGGCGGAAAAATCACGGATGAGACTGTGGAATTCACCATCCAGCAGCCCGAACCGGTGGCACTCGAGCAGTCGTTCGAGGGCATCTATCCCACCGAGCGCCGCGTGGTGAAAGGCGACATCGAGAACGGCGAACGCTCCTGGAACTTCCACGGAAGCGGCATAGTGCTTCAGGGCATGGTGCGCCGCGACGTCGCTTCACTCCCCGACGATTATGTGGCACAGCTCGAAGCCGTGATTGACGGCAAGACCGTCGAGACATTCCAGATGCCTCTCGACTACATCACCCGTAAATACGACATCTTCCACACCTATGACCTTGCCGACGGCGACCACACTCTCACCATCCGCTGGCTCAACCCCACTCCGGGCTATGCCGTGCAGTGCAAGGACATAATTGTCTACGGTCCCCAGCCTGTCAAGCCCATCAAGCCCTGACAAGTTACGAAAATCCTAACCTAAAACAAGACTTCTCCCATTCCATTCAACGATGAAAATTCCCGAAAAGGGCGTAAAATCCCTTAAACGATTCCTGTTCATTTCCGGCTTGGCCTTGTCGCTGGCGCTCACTGCATCGTGCGGCGGCGACGAGGGCGAAGCCCCGGAACCTGCGCCTCCGGCACCTCCGGCCAAAGTCACATTCTCCCAGCGCTGGAACCCCGACCTGAATTTCCAGAGCCGCACTCTGGGGCGTCAGGTAAACTACAACGTACTTGTTCCCGCCGAATATCTTTCAGACCCGACGGCCAAATTCCCCGTGGTATATCTCCTGCATGGCTACGGCGACTCCCACACATCATGGGGTCCCGGTCATTTCGACATCCAGCAGGTCGACGCCAATGCACGTACCTCAGGTCTGACAGGCCCAGTAATCTACGTCATGCCCCAGGGCTGGAATTCCTATTACGTCAACCGGTACGACGGCGGATTCAACTACATGGACATGATCGTCAACGAACTCGTGCCGCTCATTGACCGCATGCTCCCCACCGTGGCCGAGGCCAAAGCCCGTGCCGTGGCAGGCTACTCCATGGGTGGATTCGGAGCGCTCGCCCTCGCAGGCAAGAATCCCGGCGTGTTCGGCACATGCATCTCGCTCAGCCCGTCGATGAACACCGACGACCAGTACCGCACTCTCGGCTCGTGGGACAGCCAGTGGGGCGACATCTTCGGCGGCAGCGGCACCACAGGCGAAGCCCGGCTCACCTCACACTACAAATCGCTCTGTCCGCTCCATTTCTTTGCCGACGAACCGGTGTCGAACTTCGCCTCACTCAACATTCTGCTCGATTGCGGCGACGATGAGGAACGACTCTATGCCGGCAGCGGCGAGCTGCACTCCATCCTGCGCACCAGGGGCATCCCGCATGAATTCCGTGTACGCAACGGCGCACACACCACCACCTACTGGCGCGAAGGGCTCCGCGAAGGTCTGGCACTGTTCAGCACTGCCTATAGCGGAGGTACATATCCCGAAGTGACAGCAGTCACCATCCCCACTGGTAACACACCCTCCACCGTTGAGGTGCAGAACGCACCCTGCGCCACAGCGCTCTTCACCGGCGCAGGATTCAAGGGCAATTCAAGCTCGCGCGTGGTCTATATGGAACTCGGAGCCGGTGCAGGCGCAATCACGCCCGAACGCTGCGCCACTCTGATGGCTTCCACGCTTCAGGCCAAGAACGTGGCGCTTGCCGTGGTGAACACAGCCGATGCGGCATCAGTCGATGCCGACGCGGTTTTCAGCGCGGTGGAAAGCACATTGGGCATCTCCATCACCGATTCCGGCCGATGGATGCTGGCAAGCGGCAACGGCCTTTCGCTCTTCGCTCCGTTTGCCTGGAACGGCCGCAAGATAGCCGGATTCGGGCTGTACGATTCCGACCTTGCCATGCCTGAAGATGCCACTCCGGCAGCCGGGCTCTATGTTCTCGACATCACTGACAACGGCACCAATCACCACGCCGTGTTCTCCACATTCTGCACTCTGCGCGACCTTGGCGCCAACGTGGAATACCGCGTTCACAACGGCACCGACAATGCCGTCTGCGCCGACTATAGCATATCTAACGTGCTGCAACTTATCTCATCACGCATCCCCATCTGATGCGCCCCACTAAAAACACATCTACTGCAATGAAAAAAGTATCTGTCCTGTCTGTCCTGTTTGCTGCCGCGGCCATCACGGCATCTGCGGCCGTACGCCCTGTGGAACTTGAGAATTGCCGCCTGCAAAGCAGCGTTCTCGGACACGATGTGGCCTACTCCGTGGTAATTCCCGCCGATGCCGACAAGGGCAAACATTATCCTGTGCTCTACATGCTCCACGGCGTCGGTGGCGACCACAGTTCATGTCTCGAGTATACCGATGTGGCCGGAATGATGCAGCGCGGCGAAATGCCGGAGATGATAGTGGTGATGCCCGACGGCTATCTTAGCTATTATTCCGATGCCGCCGACGGCTCGCTCCCATACGAGACGTTCTTCACAACTGAATTCATACAGTCCATCGATTCCATCCACCCCACACTGCCCGGACGCGAAAACCGCGTTATCTCCGGCTTCTCAATGGGTGGATTCGGGGCTATGACCCTCGGGCTGCGCAACCCCGAGAAATTCGGCACTGTGATATCCTTTTCACCGTCGATGCGCACCGATTCGGTCTATGCCACCGAAGGGCCGCAGGATGCCTGGGAAAAACAATGGGGACGCACATTCGGCGGCGCCGGTCTGACCGGTTTCGACCGCATCACACAATACTACCGCGACCGCTCGCCTCTTCATTTTGCGCACAAGCTCGATGCCAAAGCACTTTCAAGTGTCAACCTGACCATCGACATCGGCGACCTCGAAAACACACTTGCCGCTCCGTCGGAAATGCTGCACCGCACACTTGTGAGCCGCGGCATCCCGCACACCTACCGCGTGCGCTCGGGCGGCCACGATTTCGAATGTATGAACAAGGGGCTGCGTCAGGCAATGGCGGAACTGTCCTCCACACTCTTCCAGTCAACTTCATCCGACAAATCTGACAAGGCTGACCCGTCACCACGCCAGATCAAGGCTGCAAATTCAACCATTTGGCTGCCTGCCGCCAACGCTGCTTCCTACCGGCTTTATCCGGTGCTTTACGTCCGCGGCAACTTTTCGCCTCAGGAAAAGGAAAGTCTGGTGAAACGCACGGACGCGATGGCATCTCGCGGCGAGATCAGGCCCATGGCGCTCTGTTTCCTTTCCCCCTCGGATTCTATTCAGACCATCGAGCATGAATGCAGACAACTGCGTGCCGACCGCCGGTTTCGTGCACTCGTTGACTGCGGCGGTTCTCCCGACTTCCTGGCCGGATTGCTCGCCACCGAACCCTGGTTCACCGCTGTGGTGCTGACCAACCCGACGGAAGGCTCCACTTCCCCGCAGACGTTTGCCGGACTGCTGAAATCACACCGCCGTTACCCGCGTGTGTGGCTCGACCAGAACCCGTCATCGCCTGACTTCGGATGGGCAAGCGATCTTCACGTGCTTCTGCGTGGCCTCGACATCAGCCACCAGTACCGCGTGGGCGCCCATGCACCCGATTCGCTGCAGTTCATGCCCGGATGGGAGGAATGGCTGCGGTTCATCGACCAGCGCATCCACATCTGACCCCCGCTCTGACTCTCCGCTACATTCACATCTTTCTCCAGACCATATTATTTCAGAAATAAATATCTTAAACCCTCAATATCCATGTTTACAGTCAACAACTATGCTCTGGCAGTGATTTTCTGCTTCATCACCATGATTTGCTGGGGCTCCTGGGGCAACACCCAGAAACTTGTATCGAAAAACTGGCGCTACGAACTTTTCTATTGGGATTACGTGATCGGCATGGTGCTGTTCACCCTGCTGCTCGGATTCACCATGGGCAGCTTCGGCTCGGAAGGTCGCAGTTTCTGCACCGACCTCTCGCAGGCATCCTGGAGCGCCATCGGCTGGGTGATTCTCGGCGGTGTAATCTTCAATGCCTCCAACATCCTCCTGTCTGCCTCCATCTCGCTCGCCGGCATGGCCGTGGCATTCCCGCTCGGCGTAGGTCTGGCCCTTGTGCTCGGCGTGATAGTGAACTACATCGGCGTCCCCTCGGGCAATCCCTGGCTGCTCTTCGGAGGCGTGGCACTGGTGGTAGTGGCCATCATCTGCAACGGCATGGCATCGGGCAAGATGCCCAAGACTACCGACTCCGACGGCACCGACACCCGCAAGAAAGGCATCATCATCGCCCTCATTGCAGGTGTGCTCATGTCGCTCTTCTACCGCTTTGTAGTCATGGGCATGGACATCAACAACTTCGCTGACCCCGCACCCGGCATGCTCACCCCCTACGGAGCCATCTTCATCTTCTCAATCGGCGTGCTGCTCAGCAACTTCGTGTTCAACACTCTGGCCATGCGTTTCCCCTTCACCGGCGCTCCGGTGAGCTATTCGGCCTACTTCAGAGGTTCCTTCCCCACCCATCTCTGCGGCATGCTCGGCGGAGCCATCTGGGGTCTCGGCACCGCATTCAGCTACATAGCCTCCGGCGAGGCTGGTCCGGCCGTGTCCTATGCCCTCGGTCAGGGAGCACCCATGATCGCCGCCATCTGGGGTGTGTTCATCTGGAAGGAATTCAAGGGCGCACCTGCCGTGGTCAACAAACTCCTTGCAGCCATGTTCGTGCTCTTCATCCTCGGTCTGGCATGCATTGTATGGGCCGGTAACTGACATTCCGTCCAATCTCCCCCGTGAATCTGAATTAAAACATCAATCACTATAACCTTAAACGCTTTATGAAAAAATTCGCTTTATGGCTTGCTGCGGCAGCCATCGTGATGGGTTTCAACTCCTGCAGCGACGACCCGGACCATCCCGACACCAACGTGCTTGAGACACCAATGATGCAGGCACCCCAGCTCACACACAACACTGCCGTGCTCTCATGGAAAAAGTGCGCCAACGCCAACATGTATGTCTACACCGTGAACAACGGTCCTGAAATGATGACCTACGAACCCACCGTGACACTCGAAGGCCTCACCCCCGAAACCACCTACACCTTCAGCGTGAAGGCACGCCGCGACTATTCGCAGTATTTCGAGGATTCAGAGTACACCACCATCAATTTCACCACGCTCGGCAAGCCTGAAACCGCCAAAGTTTATCACGTGGCTACATTCGGCGACGACTGGGACAAATGGTTCTATGAATACAACGCCGACTGGACACCCAAACGCATCTACCGCACCGTCGACGGCACCGCCGACGGCGACCTCGACCGCGAATGGAACTTCACCTACAACGGCAAAGCCCTGCAGGTACGCGGCAAGAACGACTACGACATCACCCTCAACGACATGGGCTATGTGGCACAGCTCATCGACGGCTCCACCACCTACGACTACCTCTACGACGCCGACGGCTACCTGATTCAGGTATGCAAGAACGGTGAAGTGGCCGTGAACTGCGACATCCAGGACGGCAACCTCATGCGCTGGAGCAAACTCCGCGACGGTGCCGAGGTCTGGAAACTCCACACATACGATTCAGCACTCAACGTGGGCGGATGCCATGCCATCACAGCCGAAGGCATCGGCGCAAGCCGCTGGTTCGTTGAAAGCGGCCTCTTCGGCAAAGCTTGCAAGAACCTCCACACATCCAACCAGTGGGATTACTCCGACACCGGCTCGACCTTCACATTCGATTTCGATGCCAACGGATGCGTCACCGCAGAGCACAAACTCTACGGCACCGACACCGAAAACTTCTTCTACTCCTACGTCGCCGAATAATCCCATTTCCCACTCAGCCGGCTACCCCCGGCACAACTTATCGCGAGAACTCTTTCTTTCGCAACTTATCGGAGACTTTTGTTTTAGGTATCTCCCCCAGGGAGGGCAAGGTGATGAATGGCACCTGCCCTCCCTTTCCTTTTATCCCACAAAAATCGCTTTTATTTTATCTCCCTATGTTACTCAACACATTCTATTGCCATCTCAGAACTTTTTGGCAACTTTGCTTCAACTAATACCTGAAAACAATGGGCGTTAATATTCAGTTTTCCCAATCGTATCATTGGCTGAGTTCGTGGATCTTGGCGAATGTGATTCAACTTTCGACCCAGGATTTCTGCGACCGGTTCGTGGATTACCGCATGGATCCCGGACGGCGTCTGTATGACCAGATGGTGATGGCTGCCCGGTGCGGTGTGGCGAATATCGCCGAAGGGTCAGCCAGACATTCCACTTCGGTGGAAACGGAAATGAGGCTACTCGACGTGGCAAGAGCAAGCTTCGACGAACTGCAGGGCGACCTGTTTAATTTTCTGCTGCGCAGAAATGGCGACGTGTGGTCCATCGGCAATCCCGACCGTGAGGCAATATGGCAACTGAGGTTTGACGAACCGCAATATTCTGCCGACTATCTGCACGATGCCGCCAGGCATATACTTGCCCAAAAGCTTAAATTCAGCCGCTGGTTAGACAGTGACCGCGCCGAAACGGTTGCCAATGCTTTACTGATTCTCTGCCTCCGCGAAAACAAAATACTCCAATCACAGATTCAAAACCGGCTTGATAGTTTCCGGCAGACGGGCGGTTTCACCGAAAATATGACAGCCGAACGCATCGAAGCCCGTAAGACGCAGGCCTCGGGAAGCGGCGCTCCTCTCTGCCCCAAATGCGGCAAGCCGATGTTCAGGCGCATGCAGAAGAAGGGACAACAACAAGGGCGCGAGTTCTGGGGCTGCAGCGACTACCCCCGCTGCAACGGCATCCGGCCCATTAACCAGCAATAATCGGGCTTCTCGAGAAAATCGAGATTCCCGAGTTTCTCGAGATACTCGGGATGCTCGGGAACCTCGAGCATCTCGAAATTACTTAAGGTTAACGGTGAAATAGCGGGCTTGGGGGTGAGCGATATAGAGGCCGGCCACGCTTGAGGGGGGATTCATGGCGCCGGTGGGGGTGATTTCCACGCCTGCCTGAGCGGGATTAACGAGCCGGGCGAGAGTGAACATCAGCGACTGGTCGGGCAGCGACGGATAGCCCACAGCCGGACGGATGCCGGGATACTGTCCGCGCATGCGCTCTTCCAAAGTGGTATGCTCGTCGCGGTTGTAACCCCACAGGGATGTGCGCACATGGTGATGCAGCCACTCCGATGCGGCCTCGGCGAGACGGTCGGCAAGCGATTGTGCCAGCAGCGCGGCATATTCGTCCTTTTCAGCCTCCACAGCTATCAGCTGCCGCAACTGCGGGCCTGTAGTCACCACGAATGCACCGGCATAGTCGCCCTCACGGTTCACATAATCGCACAACGCAGGCCGTGGTGCCGAGGCATCGCCTCCTGCAGGCACTTGCTGCCGCTGTGTGGGAAAGCTGACGGTTACGCCGTCGGGCAATTCAAATTCTATGGATTCGTCGGTGCCCCGAGCGGCAAACAGCCCTACCCGCGCGCTCATGTCGGCACCAGCCTCCATCCACCGTTCAAGCATCGCCTTCGCATCGGCTGTGATGCGGTGCGCTTCCTGCGAATCGGGCGCTACTTTCCAGCATGTGCGGAAATAAATCCAGTTGATATACGGTGCCACCTCTGCCACCGGAACACTTTCAAGCGACGTGACACCCATCTGCGCGGGGCGCACCGGAATGTTGGCTCCGTCATCGCGCACAGTGCGGCCCTGCGGTTGCTGCGGTGAGGCACTGCTGCGTGAGGCATAATCCTGCCGCAACTGTTCCTGCCGTTCAAGATGGGCTGCGATATATTCAGCCGCATTGGCGTCGGTGAGGCGGCGTGCCTCCACGGGGTTGCGCGACGCGTCGCCAAGACGCATCACAATCCCGGGTGCATAGGCCGGAGCCAGACGCAGGGCGGTGTGGAGCTCGGATGTCGTGGCGCCTCCCACCATCAGCGGTGCCGTCACGCCGGCCTCCCGAAGTGCCTGCGCCACACGCTCCATCTCGGCGAGCGACGGGGAAATCAGTCCGCTCAGGCCGATGAAATCAGGCTTGAGGCGCACGCCGGCCTCAACAATCGCTTCCGGCTCTACCATCACCCCGAGGTCGTGCACTTCATATCCGTTGCAGCGGAGCACAACGGCCGCTATGTTCTTGCCTATGTCGTGCACATCGCCGCGCACCGTGGCCAGCAGCCACACCCCGCGGCGTCCTGCCGGAGTGTCGGCCCGGGCGGCCTCAAGATGCGGACGCAGGATGTCAACAGCCCTGCGCATGGTGCGTGCGGAGCGCACCACCTGAGGCAGGAACATACGTCCGGCCTCAAAAAGATGTCCCACCTCCTCCATGCCGCTCATCAGCGGGCCGGAAATCACGGCACGGGCGTCGGCATACTGTTCCATCGCCGCTGCCAACAACTCCTCCAGCCCTGTATCATCGCCACGACGCAAGGCCAAGGCGAGCCGTTGCTCCACCGGCAGACCGGCCTCAGCATCGACGCTGTCCGTTCTTTCTCCAGCAGCTTGCGTCTCCTTAGCCTCTATGGCCTTATGGGCGTATTCTATCAGCGCGGCCGGAGCCTCGGGCGAAGTGTACAGCACAGCGGCATCCAACAGCGCGCGCAGCTCGGGTTCTATGTCCTCGTAAGTCAGTCGGGTCGACGGATTTATGATGGCCATGTCCATCCCCGCCTCTATGGCATGCCGCAGGAACACCACGTGCATGGCCTCGCGCAGGGCGTTGTTGCCGCGGAATGCAAACGAAAGGTTGCTCACTCCGCCGCTCACACGGGCACCCGGCAGATTCTCCTTTATCCAGCGGGTTGCGCGGATAAAATCGAGCGCATAGGCATCGTGCTGCTCCATGCCGGTGCAGATGGTGAGAATGTTGGGGTCGAACACAATGTCGCGCGGATTGAAACCGGCTTTCTCCGTCAGAAGCCGGTAGGCGCGGGCGCACACCTGCGTTTTACGCTCGAATGTGTCGGCCTGACCCTGCTCGTCGAATGCCATCACCACAACGGCAGCCCCGAAACGGGCTATGTGGCGCGCATGTTCCAGGAAAACCTCCTCCCCCTCCTTGAGCGAGATGGAGTTGACCACGGCCTTTCCCGGCACCTCTTTCAGCGCCTCCACGATGGTGGGGAAGTGCGAGGAGTCAATCATCCATGGCACTGCCGCCGTCGACGGATTCGATGCCAGCAACCGCAGGAAGCGGCACATCTCACGGGTGGAATCGAGCAGCGGGGCATCCATGCATATGTCGAGCGCCATCGCGCCGTCGGCCACCTGCCGCACGGCAATCTCCAGAGCCTCGTCGGTGTTCCCCTCCCCTATGACGCGCTTGAACTTGGCGCTTCCGGCCACATTGCACCGCTCGCCCACATTGATGAACATCCCCTCCGGGTCGAAATGCTCCGTTCCGGCAAGCCATGCCGGGGCGACCGTCGCATCGGGCCGACGGGGCGGATATTTGCCGGCCAAAGCCGCCACTGCCGCTATGTGGGTGGCATCCGTGCCGCAGCATCCACCTACAATGTTCACCAGCCCTTCGGTCATCATGGCCTCTATGTGGCCGGCAAACGCCGATGCGGTCACGGCATAGTTGCCGAGTTCGTCGGGAAGTCCGGCATTGGGGTAGACAATCACCGGATAAGGCGACACGGCAGCCAGACGGCGCAGATGGTTGATCATCATGTCCGGGCCGAACGAGCAGTTCAACCCCACCGCCGCAGGACGTGCAAATGCCACCGACGCCACAAACGCCTCAAGGGTCTGGGCGGTGAGAAGCCGCCCCGATTTTCCGGCCACGGTGGCCGAAATCATCAGCGGCACCTCGCGTCCGGCGGCATCCATCGCATCGCGCGCGGCGATGGCCGCAGCCTTTGCGTTGAGCGTGTCGAACACGGTCTCTATCAGTATGCAGTCCACACCTCCCTCAATCAGCGCATCCATCTGCACGCGGTATGCACCGTAAAGTTCATCGAAACCGATGGTGCGGGCGCAGGGGTCGTTCACGTCCGACGAAAGTCCGAGGCTTTTCCCGGTAGGCCCCACGGATCCAGCCACAAACCTTGGTTTGGCAGGATTCATGGCTGTGTAGCGGTCGGCCTCCGCGCGTGCTATGGCACACGCGGCACGGTTGATTTCCGTCACAAGGTGCGCCGTGCGATACTCCGCCTGCGACACAGCCTGCGCATTGAACGTGTTGGTCTCGATGATGTCGGCACCGGCCTCCAGGTAACTACGGTGGATTCCGGCCACCACTTCGGGCGCCGTGAGCGACAATATATCGTTGTTGCCGGCAAGCGCCACGGGATGCACGGCGAAACGTTCGCCATGGAAAGCGGATGCGGGGAGACCCAGCCGCTGGATGGCCGTTCCCATCGATCCGTCGAGCACCAGCACACGGTGTTGCAAGGCTTCGGTAAACTGCATAAATCTGTAAATCAAAAAAAACAATTAGTAGACCTTACGGGCAATCTCGGCCACAGATGCGGCGGCATTCATCGAATAGAAATGTATGCTCGGCACACCGTGGGCTTTCAGCTCGCGTGCCTGCGCTGTGGTCCATTCAATGCCCAGGGCCTTGGCCTGGTCGTTGTCTCGGCATTTCACAAATTCGCGCGCCAACGGCTCAGGGATGTCGATATGGAATGTCTTTGGCAGCAGCGACATCTGTTTGAGCGATGTTATGGGCTTGAGGCCGGGCACTATCGGCACAGTGATGCCTGCGGCGCGGCATTCGTCGACAAAGCGGAAATACTTGCTGTTGTCGAAGAACATCTGTGTCACCACATAACCCGCTCCGGCCTCCACCTTGGCGCGCAGATGCTCCAGATCGGCCGTGCGGTTCATCGCCTCCTCATGCTTTTCGGGATAGCCGGCCACTCCGAAAGTGAACGGCACAGCCGGAACGTCGTCCGTAACGGTGCCGTCGGCCATGCGGCCGGAGTTAAAATCGGTAATCTGACGGCACAGTCCTTCGGCGTGCAGATGTCCGTCGGCATCGGTGGTGAACAGCTTCGACCCCTTCCCCGTATCGCCGCGCAGGGCGAGCACATCGGTGATGCCGAGATACGCCAGGTCGATGAGCTGGTTCTCGATCTCCTGGGTGCTGTATTCGCCGCAGATGATATGCGGCACCGGGCGCACGCCGTAGCGTCCGCGGATAGCCGCCGCTATGGCCACCGAACCGGGACGGCGCTGGGTGGTGACAGTACGGAAAATCCCCTCGCCGGCACTCACATACACCACCTCGTTGCGGTGGGTGGTGATGTTCACGTAGGCCGGAGCGAACTCCATCAGCCGGTCGATGGACTTATATGTACCCTCGATGCTTTTGCCGCGCAGCGGGGGAAGAATCTCGAATGAAAACAGTGTTGATGTGGCGTTGGCGAGCATCTGCGCCACTGAGTCGGGGCGCGGTGTCGGTATGGTTGCCGGTGATGTCATATCTTGTCGAGTGCTTGCTGAAGGTCTGCTATAATATCGTCAATGTGCTCCGTGCCGATGCTTACACGCACCGTGGCCGGAGTGATGTGCTGCTGAGCCAGTTCTTCGGGCGAGAGCTGCGAATGGGTTGTGGTGGCGGGATGTATCACCAGGCTCTTCATGTCTGCCACGTTGGCAAGATGCGAGAAGAGTTTCAGCGAGTCGATGAAGCGCCATGCCTCGTCGCGCCCTCCCTTCACCTCGAAAGTGAAGATGCTGCCGGCACCGTTTGGGTAATACCGACGGTAGAGTTCGTGATCGCGGTGGTGAGGCAGCGACGGATGGTTGACCTTGGCCACCTTGGGATGCGATGCGAGGAATTCCACCACCTTCAGGGCATTGGCCACATGCCGCTCCACACGCAGCGAGAGGGTTTCCACCCCCTGCAGCAGCAGGAAGGCACCCAAAGCCGACAGGCAGGCGCCGGTGTCGCGGAGCAGCACGGCACGCACACGTGCGGCAAACGGTGCCGCAGGGTCTATTTCGGCAAATATGCTGCCGTGATAGTTGGCGTCCGGACGAGCGATTGTAGGGTATTTGTCAGGAAAATCGGTCCAGGGGAATGTACCTCCGTCAATCACCACTCCACCAAGTGTTGTGCCGTGGCCCCCGATGAATTTAGTAGCCGAATGCACCACCACGTCTGCGCCATGCTCGATGGGGCGCATCAGCACCGGAGTGCCGAAAGTATTGTCGATAATCAGGGGCACACCGTGGGCATGCGCCTCGGCAGCCACCGCCTCGATATCTGTGACATCGCTGTTGGGATTGCCGAAAGTCTCTGCATAGACGGCACGGGTCTCCGGACGGAACGCCGCGCGCAGCGCCTCCGGGTCACTCATGTCCACAATGGTGTGGGTCACGCCCATGTCGGCCAGCGTGTTCACAATCAGATTGTACGTGCCGCCATAGAGATTGTCGGCGGCAATCACGTGGTCGCCGGGGCGGAGTATGTTTTGCAGCGCATAGAACACGGCTGCGGCTCCGGTGGCAGTGGCCACCGCTCCTGTTCCACCCTCCATGGCCCGCAGACGCTCCTCCAGTACGGCCTGAGTGGGGTTGTTCAGGCGGCTGTAGATGTAGCCGTCGCGGTGCAGTGCGAAGCGTTCGGCTGCATCGTTGCAGTCCTCGAACACGTAGGCCGCCGACTGGTGGATGGGCACTGCGCGGGCGCCGCTGGCATCGGTATGCTCCTGCCCGGCATGCAGCTGCAGGGTTTCTATACGGTAATTGTCGGTATGATTCATGTTTGAATGTATAGCTTTGAATGTCTATTCCGGAATGCTTAAACCTGAATGCAAAAAAATTGATTGAATGCAAAGTTACGTTTTTCCCCCGACGTGGCCAACTCCTGCCATCCTTACACCCGCTCAGGCGGCATCCCACCCGTTTTCCACACACTTGTCGCAGCTATCTTAGCTATCTTGAAAAATCCCAATCTTCCGGCACAGGTGCCGGAAGATTTTTTGTTAATTTCAGGGCATTATATTAAAATTTAAAGGCACCTAATTCTTTTAACAAACTTTAACCAATCGGGGGGGTAATTTGACACCTTTTACATAACTTTGCTCCCGATTTACACAGTACACTTGCAAAACACAGCCTTTTTTCCTGGGATAATTTACATTAATTATCAATCTATTACATCTGAGCACGAATCAATAAGCCAGAACTGCAAATTCTAAGGGGAATTCGGCTGCATCGCAATAATAAGCCAACCGACACACATTTTACGATTACTGATGAAACCGTTAATAGTCCTGCTCATCACCGGGACGCTTGCAGCCGCCACCGCCGCCGCACAGGTGCCGGCCGATTCGGCCAAAGTCTACTTCAGGCTCGGGCACAGGCAATATGACCCCGCTTTTCGTAACAACAGCGCGGGAATCACCCCATTTGTCAAAGAGGTGAAGCGCCACAACGCAGCCTCGAACATCGAACGCATCACCGTCCGCTCCTACACCTCGCCCGACGGCTCAAATGCCGCCAACGAGCGCCTGAGCCGCAACCGCTGCAGCTCCATATCCGAACTAATCCTCAATGAAACCGGCATAGACCCCTCGCTGATGCACACCGAGGCCGAAGGGATTGCCTGGGACGAGCTGCTGCGCATGGTCGAGGCCGACCCACACGTGCCCTACCGCGACGAGGTGACCGAGCTGCTGCGGAACACTCCGCTATGGGTGTTCGACGAGAACAACCGCGTTGTAGGCGGCCGCAAAAAGAGCCTCATGGAGCTGCGTGGCGGCGTGCCCTACCGCTGGCTTTACACCAACATCTTCCCCGCTCTGCGCAATGCCGTGGCCGTTTCGCTCTTTGTGAAGCAGCCTGATGCCACAGCCGAACCGGCAGCCGCGGCCCCCGAAAAAAACGAGAAAACCGATAGCCTTGGGAATCCCGAGAATCTCGAGAGCCTCGAGAAACCCGAGCAACTCGGGAGCCTCGAGCAACTCGAGAACCCCGCCCCGGCGGCCGAAACGCTCCCGGCCTCCCACACACCCTGGCACCGCCTGGCCATCAAGACCAACCTCCTCTACGACGCCATCCTCATGCCCTCGCTCGAAGTGGAGTACCGCTTCAACGACCGATGGACGGTCAACGCCGAAGGCGACGTGGCATGGTGGCACAACGACCCCAAGCACAAATACTATCAGGTGATGATCCTCTCGGGCGAAGGCCGCTACTGGTTCAAGCACTACAACAACCGCCCCTGGCACGGCTTCTATGTGGGTGCCTTCGGTGGCGGCGGAAAGTACGACCTTGAGAACGGCAACCGTGGCTACAAAGGCACAGGCTACATGGCCGGCATCTCGGCGGGATTCATGTTCCCCGTGAGCCGCAACATCTCGTTCGAGGCCGGACTGGGCGTGGGCTATCTCACCACCAAATATGAGGAATACCTCCCCTTCGAGGGTCACTACGTGTACCAGCAGACTTCGCGCACCGGCTATGTCGGCCCGCTCAAGCTCAAATTCGCACTCGTGTGGCGACTGTGGGACATCAACAAGAACAAGAAAGGAGGAGCTGCCAACCTATGAAAATACAATTTAAACTCACGGCCGCAGCAGCCGCATTGCTCTTTCTAACCACAGGCTGCCGTAAGGAACTCTGCTACGACCACGACCAGCACTCGCTGGCATGCCGCATAGCCCTCAGCCCCGGCTGGGAACAGGAATGGGAACGCGACTACGGCACACAGTGGCCGTCGGCCTGGGATGCCGAACGCTTCGGCATCGGCTACGACGACCTGCGCCCCGCCACCGCCGGAGGTCTGGCAGTGTTCGTCTACGATGACGTGCATTCCGAGACACCCCGCATTGCCAAGGAGTTCCACATCGCCCCGGAGGGCGAGACGGTGATGGTGAGCGAAGGCGACCACCGCCTGCTCATCTTCAACGACGACACCCGCAACATCATCATCGACGACATGGCCTCGCTCCCCTCGGCCCGCGCCACCACCCGCGTGCGTTCGCGTGCCTCCTATGCCGAGTTCCACCGCAACGAGGAGACCGTCGGACCGCCCGACATGCTCTACGGCCACTATCAGCCACTCATCACCACCACGCTCAACACGGCGTCGATGCCCTACGGCTTCACCCTGCGCCCGCTGGTCTACACCTATCTCATCCGCTATGAGGTGGAGGAAGGGCTGAGCTATGTGGCTGCCGCCCGCGGCGCCATCGCAGGCATGGCCCGCAACGTGTTCCTCACCGACGGCCACACCGGCGACGAACCGGCAACGGTGCTCTACGACTGCACCGTCACATCCTACGGCGTGGAAGCACGCGTGCTCTCGTTCGGTGTGCCGGGATTCCCCGACCGCTACTACGACCGCTCCGGATGGCGCGTACCCGACGACGGCGCACGCTACACCCTCAACCTCGAGCTGCTGCTCAACACCACGCAGAGCTTTACGCTCGACTTCGATGTGACCGACCAGGTGAAGAACCAGCCGCGCGGCGGCGTGATCACCGTGACCGGCATACGCATCGGCGGCGGCAAACCCTCGGGCGACGGGGCTTTCGATGTGAACATTTCCGACTGGGGCCCATATCAGGACATTCCGCTCAACTGATGCCCTCCCGATCAGCGGCCATGCGCCGACACACTGACTATCCCACTCACAAACAGCAACAAACATTTTTCAATAACCAAATTTTTCTTCATTAATCCCTTTTTTATGAAAACCAAAAGTTATCTCTTCGCAGCGGCATCGGCCACGCTGATGCTTGCAAGCTGCACGCAGAACGAGGTTGTGGAAATGCCCGCAACCCGCGCCATCGGTTTCGGCACCTACGTGGGCAACACCTCCCGCGCTGTATCCGAAACAACCGTAGGCTTCCTTCAGAACAACACTGAAACAGGTGGCAAGGGCTTTTATGTATTTGGAATCTACAAGGATGGTGCCAACGAAGTTACAGTATTTGATGGCAAAAGTAATCAGTCACATGTCACATCTGACGGTAATGGATGGGGCTATGAACCCATCAACTACTGGCTGTTTGACAAAACCTACAAATTTGCCGCATACGGTCCTGCCGCTGCCCTCAACAAGGGCGAAGCTTCCTTCAACTACACAACCAACGCTCTAACCATCAAGGATTTCAGCTCCGAAGGAACGCTTGACCTCGTTGTTGCAGAAGCCGATAAGAATGGCTATACTGTAAACACTCCGGCCGAAGGTACAGACGCAACTGTCAGCACCGTACAGTTCAAGTTCTTCCATGCACTTTCAAAAGTTCGCTTCACGTTCGTCAACGGATGGCGCAACCATGTGAAACTGACTGTTTCGGATGTTAAGATTTCCGGCGTTAAACACACCGGTACACTTACAACCAGCGGCACTTTGGCAGATGCTAATGTAGGCAATGGCATCAGCTGGGCACTCGGTACTGATACAAAAACATACACCTGGGCTGACACATTTGAATCAAACGTATTCACACAGAATTCAAATTTCGATTATACCGAAAATGAAACTACCGGAGACATCACTGCAACCCCCAATGCCCGCTATGAGTATTTCCTTATGCCGCAGGATATTGCAGCTGATGCCATCAAGCTTACACTGACATGCAAAGTCACCAACAGCGCAGGTCAGGGTCCCAACTTGGGCGATGGAAACAACATCGCTACTGTAACCATCACTATTCCGAACGATCAGGTTTCAAAATGGGAAGCTGGCAAAGCTTACAACTACACCCTTACTCTTGACGGTAAATTCTTTGGCCTGCTGCCCATCAATTTTGACAACATCACTGTAAACGATTGGACTAATTATCAGGATGACCAACTTGACGACAAGGACATCAAATAATTTATTCTGGCGCACCAATCAAATCCCCTGAACACTCCGCGGCGGAGGGGGCATGCCCCTCCGTCACGGATGTTAAAAACGTTCTCCCAGTTGCACCATCTGATGTAGGGTCGCGACCTGTCGCGACTGCAACCGGGGAATCAAAAAGTAAATTCGACTAAAATTTCCGCATAAAGGCAGTCGCGGCAGGCCGCGACCCTACTGTATGACGGACACTTGCATTCCCCCTCTCCGATTATCTCCCCCCTCTCTCCTTTTTTCTTTTGACTATAATGATGAAACACTATATATACCTCCTGCGTTTCGGCCTCTATGCGGCGGCAGCCATGATGGCCGCGGCCTGTTCGGGCGGCAGTTCCGACGAGCCTGCCGTTCACCCCGGCATCGACCCGGCTGGCAAGGCCATGAGCTTTGCCATTTCCGATGCAAACCTGCCGCTGGGTGCTTCGGCCACATCGCGCGCCCAAATCACCGGCGACGGCCTCACGGCATTCACCGTCTGGGCATCGATGCGCTCCATAGCCGACGCGAATCCCGGCGCGTGCACCCCGGTGTTCTCTACCGGCGAGCCTGCCTCGCCCACCGACTTCGTAACCGTCGGCAAGGATGCCGACGCATGGAACTATGCCGACGGCAACCAGAACATGGCCTACTGGCAGAACCAGAGCTTCTACTCGTTCGCCGCTTTTGCCGCGGCCTATCCGGCCGGCACACCCGACACCGACAAGGTGACTCCGGTTTTCGCCGCCAACGGCCACACTGACATGGAGGGACACAACCACCATCTCACCATCACCGGATTCAACGGCACCCGTAGCGCCGACCTCATCTACGCCACCGAGACACGCATGGTGGAGGACCTCGACGCCGACACCGGTCCCGTGAGCCTCACATTCCACCACATCACATCGCGGCTGCAGATCGTGGGACGCGTGGACCCGCTGCTCGTCACCGACGGGCGCCCCAACCCAACTGTCACCGTCACCTCCATCACGCTGTCGGGCATGGACACTCAGGGCGCGTGGGACGGCAGTGCCTTCGACCCCGCCGCCTCTACCGACTACTCATGGACATCGTCGGCACCCGGCACCTACGCCACCAATTTCACCCCGTTCAGTGTCGGCACAGGTGAGCCCACCGACCTCTTCAACCCTGCCGCCAACCCCGACGGCACCGACATTCTGATGATTCCGCAGGACATCCCCGCCGAATCGGTTGTCACCATCACCTACCGTCACAACGAGGGCGACGACACGGCACAGCACACCGTAACGCTCAACCTCTACGAGGCCACAGTGGCCATCGGCGCAGCCCACTGGCTCCCCGGCCGCTCCTACCGCTACACGGTGAACTTCGGCGCCGCCGACTACATCCTTTTCGACGCCCCCACTGTGGAGCAATGGGACTATCAGACAGGCGGCAACATCATCGTGCAGCCCACCAACTAAGCCTCACCGACTGCCACCCCGACCACACATCCAGCAAAATCACACAACAAGCATGAAACGATATATATCCCCCCTCATATTCCTCGCCCTTCCGGGCCTGGCGCTGCTCACCGGCTGTTCGGCCGACGGCAACGAGCCACCAATGCCCGAGCCCGACCCCACACAGAGCATCGTGTTCGGTCAGGCAGCCGCCTCCGGAGGCATCGACGCGCAGAAGCAGGCGTCGACGCCGTCGCGTTCCACCCTCCTCAACGCCCTTCCGGAGGGAGCGCAGGCCAGGGTCTACGGCTATTGCGTGCCGCTGTCGGTGAGCCTCAACGCCGACCCGGCCTCGGCCACGCTGCCCTGGGTGCAGAAGGCCAACTACTCCGTGCCCGATGTGTTCCCGGGAAGCGATACCAGCGAGGGCAACATTGCCGGCACCACGCTCACCGTTAACAACGGGCGCCTGAAATACGACGGCACCCCCAAGCCGTGGCTCACCGGAAGCAACCTTGACGCCGATGCGGCCAACTATACGTTCATCTCCCACTATCCGGCCTCGGGGGCGTTCACCTACAGCCGCCATGCCGTGGCGGCCAACTCCCGCACCGGCGCCCCACGGTTCACCTTCACCATGCCGGCAGCTGCCGCCACCGACCACACTGCCATCCCCGACGCCATGGTGGCAGCGAAATTCGACCACCAGAAGTCCGACGGACAGGTGCACTTCACCTACCGCCACATACTCACCGCCCTGCGCTTCCAGATCAACAACTACTCGGCCGAAGAGCTGACACTCACCTCCATCCGCCTGGAGGGCGACTTCTTCAACTCCGCCGCTTTCACCTTCAACACCGGCGAGATTGTGCAGACCACTGCCGCCACAACATTCCATGGCAACTGGGACCTCAGCCCCACAGGCGGCATGAAGGTGGCCAGCAACTCCGGCCGTCCGCTCGGCGACGGCACCCGTGGCACAAGCGTGATGCTGCTCCCCGACCCCGCCATCACCCCTTCGGCCGGCGACGACACCGACTGCCTGGGAAGCAACAAAAAGCTCCATGTAGCCTATTCCATCGGCACCGCCCAATACACCCAGGATCTGGATGTGAAGCTGCTGTTCAAACCGGCCGGCGGCACAAGCTACGCCCTCAACCTCAACTTCGTTGGCAACGAATTCGTGATATTCTTCCAGCCCACCGACCTGTGGGAAAACGGCTCGGACAACGGAATCGTAATCAATTAATCTCCTTGAAAATGACACGCAAACACATTATATATTCACTCTTTGGCGTCATGGCCTCCATGATGGGCCTCACCCTGACCGGATGCGCCGAGGAGGACTTCCGTTTCGACGAGCCCGACACCAATGGCCGCGGCGTAACGCTCTCGTTCTCCTGCAACGACATGCTTCCGCAGTACATCGACCCGGTGGCCTCGCGCTCGCGCGCCGCCGACCCCAAGACCGAAGAGGAGAAGAAAATCAACTCGCTCCACCTCTTTTTCTTCGACAGCACAACCGGCGACTTCGTCCAGCCAAAACTCGACGACCAGATGTTTCTCCCCTACCAGTACATCCCCGATGCAACTAACCTTGTCACTGTGGGCGATAAGGTGTTCGACAACATGACCAACGTGACTATTGTGGCCATTGCCAACATCAACGCCACCGAAGGCGTCAATCCCCGCTTCTGCACCAAATGGACCCCTCAAGGCGACATACGCCGGGATTCGCGCAAGGCTGAGGGCGAGCGCTGGGAAATCAAGAACTACAGCGACCTGAAGCAGTGGATCTACCACCCCCGCCTGCGCATGGACGAAAACCGCTCGGTTGTTGACCTCCCTGAGGCCGGCATGCCCATGATCGGCACCCTGGAAGGGGCGTCGCTCGTACAGTCGGCCACCAATCCGCGCCTTGAAGTGCAGCTCAAGGCTCTGATGGCACGTGTGAACATCACCATCAAGCTCAACCCCAATCAGGAGAGCCGCGACGGCACGCTCCCCACCATGACCATCACAAGCTACGGTATAAAGAACATGCCCAACACCGTGCCGTTCACAGCCCCCACAACCGCGCCGCTTGCCGATGCACCCTCCACCATGCCGCAGAACGACCGCTACGACCTCACCCGAGGCGACGACGGCGACGACAGCAACGGCCAGGAGATGGTGCAGGACTTCCTCTACGAGCTCCCCGCGCCCGTAACCATCAACAAGAACAGCGCCCCCGTAACCTTCAGCTACTACACCTACGAAAACATCCAGCTCCCCGACTACACGGCCACACGTCCCGGCGTGGACGGCACGGATGCCAACTTCTTCCCCGACTATAACGGCGGGGCGGTGGACAACTCCACCATCCGCTATCCCGACGGCATCGACGAGGCCGACCGCCAGCGCTGGAAACCCCTCATGGCCCGCAAAGACGCCTCGGCCATGGTGCTCAACGCATCATATGTGACGCATCAGGAACTGCGCTATCAGGCACGGTTCACCATCTACATGGGCCAGAACCCCGACAACGATTTTCAGGTGAAGCGCAACCACGCCTACAACAACAACATCTCAATCCGCGGCCTCGACTACGTGCGCAACTCATCCGACGGTGTCTACACCTTCGATGCCCGCGTCAACGTCATCTCCGACAACCCTGTGTATCTTGCTATCGTCAACGAACGCAAAGTCGACGCCCACGCCACAGTGCTCCCCATGGATGTGTGGCTGCTTCTGCGCGAACCGCAGAACGGTTCGTCAGAGCCGCCTGTGGTAACGCACACCTCGAAGGTCACCCTTTCGGTGCGTGAAGATGCCCGCAACTGGCTGTCGATGATTGTCATCCCCCGCGCCGAAATGGAGGCCGGAGGATGGAAAGCAGGAACCGGAGCGCCCGACTACTTCTACACCGACCTTATTGCCCAGTGCAACACCGGCACATTCAACGGCCACCAGAGCGGACCGGAAGTAACCATTGAGAGCACCCCGACCCTCAACAACTCCCGTTCGCGCGTCTACTTCTGCATCGACGAGAATGTGCCCACAAGCAACAACCCCACCAACTACGGCGACCGCTACGCCACCATCGACCTCACCTACGAAAACTCTCTCGGCGACGTGCGCACCCGCACCATCGAGATCGACCAGCGCGCCCTGATACATGTGCAGGGGACACGAAACGGTACAGTTGATGCTTGGATGGAGTATTACGAAGAATATCTGGAACACAGCGACCCGCTTGACCAGCATATAGAGGACGAAGCATTATATGATGGCCTACCATGGGGTGAAACCCTTTATAATGTAAGCGTTCGGTATGTTGGCTCCGGCCTATTTGATAGAATAGACGGATGTGAAGTTTATCATTCATCCGACGCTTTCAGATATACACAAAGAATTCTAAATCGAACCGGTGCGGTTCCGTTAAATAATTTCCGATTATACAGCAAACCTGCAACGTCTTTTCATTATTGTTATGGTAGGAATAAACGCAACTCAAATGGAACCGTTGAACTCGATTGGGACAATAAAAAGACTGGATGGTATATGCCTGGCATCAGTGAGTTGGAAGTTGCATTAACCCAACATTACAATACTTTTGAAGATTTTCAAGGTAATTTATATCTATCAGCCGCATGTGGTAAGAATAACTCTATACAACGTGAGAACGAGCAGAACTGCCGTGCCACCCGTGTAATCTTTAATAGCAACGGCACGGCTACATATGTAGAAAGCACCACCGGCAATCCGGGGGCAGTTTCGCGAAGAGACCCACATCGCATCCGCGCGTTCTACAAGGTCCAGTAAGGCCAGCCGGATTGCTGTAGGGTCGCGACCTGTCGCGACTGCAACCCTGTAAATTTCAAATCATTACCTTACAGACTCCAATCAGTGAGCGCGGGCCAATCCACCGCCAGGCAGTCGCGACAGGTCGCGACCCTACAATTGGATGCAATCAGGATTTTGCGTAACCCGGCGAGCGGTATAACCGCATAAATATACATATCTGAAGTTCGGCCATTTTATATACAAAATGGCAGCGAGAGGGCGAATTGGCGTAATGAAGGCGCGTCAATCGCCCTCTTTCGGTTTCAGTATGTTGCGATTGTAACGGGAAATAATTATTTTTGTATAGCTCAATCATTATTATCATTGTTCAGGCCACCCACGACGCCACGAGGCGGCATCGGACCAAATGAACCTGATGGCATTGTTGAGAAACCAACCGCAGTATTCACCTCCAAAACCAATCATAGCAGCAGTTAAAAAGCGTTAAAAATAACCGTTCCGAACTGTCGGATGCCACCACCGGCTTCCGGCGGTCAGATTGTCATTTTTATGCATAAATCCTAACAGAGACCATATAATCAATTTAATAACTTAACCCAATCAGTCACACGAATGTTGAAACATCTCTACAAGACATTGTGCATAGCGGCTGCCATAGCAGTCGCCATGCCGGCATTCTCTCAGCTCAAGACTGTGGATCCGGGCCAGCCCATCGAAGGGGTTGTGCGGGTGAAACTGCAGACTGAGACGGCCCGCAAAATCGGGTCGGCACGGCGTGTGGCGCCTCGCGGCAAGCTCTCCACGGGCACCGCGCTCGACGCCCCGCTGAAAGCCATGAAAGGCGTGAGCATCCGCCCGGTGTTCCCGCCGAACGAAAAATTCGCGGCACAACGCGCCGAATTCGGCCTCGACCAGTGGTTCGAGATTGAGTTTGACAGCGACATGAGCTCGCGCGAAGCCGCCGGCCTGCTCAAATCCACAGCGGGAGTGAGCAACGCCTCGGTGCGCTATCCCGTGGTGCTGTTCGACGGCAACGCCCGCATCACCCCTGCAGCCGCTCCGACAGCGGCAGCCACACAGGATGCCATGCCGTTCAATGACCCGCGCCTGAGCCAGCAGTGGCACTACCACAACACCGGCCAACGCCAGGGCTGGGTGCCCGGCGCCGACATCAACCTGTTTGATGCATGGCAGACCGAAACCGGCAAGAGCGACGTGATCGTGGCCATCATCGACGGCGGTGTGGACTACACCCACGAGGACCTTGCCGCCAACATGTGGGTCAACGAGGCCGAGCTTAACGGCACACCCGGCGTGGACGATGACGGTAACGGCTACGTGGACGACATCTACGGCTACAACTTCGTGACCAACAGCGCCCAGATCTATCCCCACAACCACGGCACACACGTGGCCGGAACTGTGGCTGCGGTAAATAACAACGGCATCGGCGTGGCCGGCGTGGCCGGCGGCGACGGCACACCCGGCAGCGGCGTGCGCCTCATGTCGTGCCAGGTGTTCGAATCGCGTGCCGGAACCGGCGAAGGCAACTTCGCGGCCGCACTGGTGTATGCCGCCGAAATGGGCGCCTCCATCGCCCAGTGCTCATGGGGCTGGGATGCCTCGGGCTACTACGACCCGGCGGTGATCGACGCCATCGGCTACTTCAACCGCGTGAGCCGCAGCGACCGCATGAACGGCGGCCTCTGCATCTTCGCGTCCGGCAACCAGGGAAGCACCGGCGACATCTATCCCGGATGCCTCGACAATGTGCTCACCGTGGGCGCAATGACAGCACAGCTCACCCCGGCAAGCTACACCAACTACGGCAGCTGGGTTGACGTGGTTGCCCCCGGCGGTCTGCTCGACTTCGACCAGAGCGAAGGCGTGCTCTCCACCCTACCCAACAACAGCTACGGCTTCATGGAGGGAACCTCGATGGCCTGCCCCCACGTGAGCGGTATCGCCGCCCTGATTCTCTCCAAGCACGGCAACGCCAACTTCCCGCCCTCCACACTGCGCACACAGATCGAGACCTCGGTGCGCGACTTCTACACCACCAACCCCACATGGGTCGGTCTGCTCGGATCGGGCTACGTAGACGCCGCACGCGCCCTCAACATGAGCGACGGCACAGCCCCCGAGGCAGTGGCATCGTATGAGGCCATCCCCACACAGGACGAGATAGCCCTTTCATGGATTATTCCGGAAAGCAGCGACCACAATGTGAACCACCACACCATCTACTACAGCACAACCGAATTCAACGCTCAGAGCGACCTGCAGCAGGTGCCGCAGGCAACGGTCGACACCCGCTTCATGCAGTCGGGCGACCCGATGACCTACGACCTCACCGGCCTGCAGGCCATGACTTCCTACTGGGTGGCCATCAAGGCCGTTGACCGCTGGGGCAACGCCTCTCCGCTCTCCGAGGTGAAGAAAGTGACCACCAACGCCGGACCGAAGATGACCCTCACTGCAGGCGAATCGTCGTTCCAGGTGACGCCCACAGCGTCCACCGCAGGCTCGTTCACCATCGGCAACGAGGCCGAAGGCCTGCTGCGCTGGAGCACATCGCTGCGCAACATGTCGATGAGCATGTTCGGGCTGGGACGCATGCAGTCGTCGCCCTACCGCGGCACAATCGCTCTGGCTCAGGCCACGCCGCGTGCCAAATCGGTGGCAACGTATGATGTGGACAATTACATGGCCTCCGACTATCCCAAGAGCATGCAGACCTACGAGGAGCTGTACGCCTACATCGGCGACGCCGACAAGACCAAACCCAACGCCCTCGCACAGCTCTTCACGGTGGATGCCTCGGCCTATCCCAACGGCTTCAACCTCACTCACCTGAACTTTGACGGCGCCAACGGCTCAAGCGCCCGGTTTGAAATCTACCGCGGCAACTCCATGTTCAGCGAGCGCAACCTCGAACTGCGCTTCGAACCTCAGTTCTTCGCCTACAACTACGACCTCTCGCTCCCCGAGCAGCTGTGGTTCGCCCCCGGCGAAAGCTTCTGGGTAGTGGCCCACATCAGCGGAGAGGACCCCTATCCCCTCGGCATGGGCTTCAAGAACGACTCGCCCACAGCGCTGAGCGCCTACATGAGCAACGACGGCGGCAAAACCTGGACCCTGCTTGCCGAGGCTCTTAAAGGCTCGATGTACGAGCAGTATGCCTCCAGCGCCACATGGTGCGTGAAGGCCATGAGCAAGAACCCCGACTGGAGCCAGGTGCTCGAGCTTACACCCGCCACAGGCACGCTCAAACAGAACGAGACCGCGCAGGTGGAGGTGAAGCATAACGGCACGCCGCTTGTCAACGGCAACTACAAGGCAAAAGTCTACGTAACCACCAATGAGACCACCCCGTCGGCCGACAATAACCTGACGTTCAACTTCACTGTGAGCGGCCAGACCCCCGACATACAGGTAAACAAGGTCATCGACTTCGGCAGCCTGCTCGTGGGCCAGAAGAAAACCATTGCCGTTGAGATTCTCAATGAAGGTTACGGCACACTCGGCGGCCAGTACAACGCATTCCTCGGTTCTAACAACATCACCAGCACCGATCCAAACTTCAAGGGGCCGGACTATGTACAGAGCGGATTCCCGGCACGTTCGGTCACCACAGTCGACCTCACATTCGAGCCTGTGGAATCGGGCAGCCATTCGGGCCAGATCGTGTTCAAAGGCGCCACAGGCGAATTCAAGGTGATGGTTACCGGAGCGGCCACAGATCCCGCCAAGATCGCTTTCAATCCGGCCACCCTCGACGCAGGCCAGATTGTGGCAGGCGAGCAGCCCAAGGAACTGGAGTTCGAAATCCGTAACGACGGCAAGTACCCGCTTGAATTCGTGATGCCCAACTACAGCGACCAGACTCTCTCCACCGGCGCCGGCGCATCCTCGGTACACCGTTTCGGCTACACCGCCGACAACAACATCACAGGCAGCGTGGCATACGAACCGATGGCCGAACTGGCCGACGGCAAGGAAGTGACATCGCAGCTCAACGACCGCAGCGTGTGGAGCAACGAGATCGAGATCGGCTTCGGATTCCCCTACTTCGGCAAGACATACGAACGCCTCTACATCTCTAAGTTCGGCGGCGTGGCATTCAGCTACGAGCCTGACATCTACATGTACGGCCCGCTCACCACAACCTCCAACGGAGTGGCAGGCACAGGCCTGATATGCGCCTACGGCATCAGCGAGTTGGTGATGGGTGCGCAGTCGAAAGTGGTCTACGGCCACAAGGACGGCAATTTCGTGGTGAACTTCCAGAACGTGCTGGCCGCAGTCTACGGCACTGAGTACACCCCCATCTCGTTCCATCTCACGCTCAGCCCCACCGGCGACGTGTACATGGCCTACGACGACTACGACCCCTGGAGCGTGTTCACACAGGGTGAAGGCATCTTCGTGGCACTCAACGACATGGAGATGGACGACCCGTTCATTGTCACATCCCAGGACATGGTGCAGGACGGCGAAAGCACAATTTACAGCATGATCGCCACCGGCACGGCCTTCCATTTCTCGGCACCCAAGCCCAACATCGTCACCTCGGTAAGCCCGGCCTACGGCATGGTGGCTCCCGGCGACAAGGTGACCGTCAAGGCCACCGTGGCTGCAACCGACGAGATGGTGGCAGGCGCAACCTACACAAATCTGGTTGTGAACAGCAACGACCCGCAGCAACCCTCGGCAGTGGTGCGCTTCGACGCCGTTGTGGGTGGCGACCTCAAGCCTGAGCTTACGGTCAAGACCTCCGAACTGAACTTCGGCAAAGTGTTCCGCACGGCCACAAAGCAGCTTGCGGTGACAGTGTCGAACACCGGCCGCAACGACATGACACTCACCGACGCCACCCTGGCCGACGGCAAGTTCACCATCGCATTCGACAAGGGTGCAGTGATTCCCGCCCGTCAGAGCCGCGACATTGTTGTGACACTCCCCACCGAGACTGAAGGCGCCGTTAGCGACGTGCTCACCATCACAACCGATGCCGGCACAGCCCGCGTGAGCCTAACCGGCCAAGTAATCGGCGTTCCCGCTGCATCGCTCAGCTACGAATCAATAATGGAGACGCTGGCCTATGGCGCAACCAAGGCGATGCCCCTCACGGTGACCAACACCGGCAACGAGCCTCTGGAATGGAGCCTCACCCCCGGCGCGCACCTGCTCTACACCCCGGCGTATGCCGAAGGCGCAAAGGTGTCGTACACATATGCCTCCAGCCTCGACGACAAGAGCGTGAGCACCGAGTGGATCGACATTGTTTCCGGTGGCAAAGCCTCGCACAACAACACCACATATTTTGTGAACAACGACTTCGTTGAAGTCGATCTGCCGTTCGAATTCCCGTTCTACGGCAAGAAGTACACAAAGATGTATGTCTACGGCCGCGGTTTCGTGTCGTTCACAAAACGCACCGACGAGCACACCGCCCCCGAGCCTCCTGCCGAATTCCCGCTGGGCACCATCTACGACAACCTCATTGCTCCGTACTGGGGTCTGCACTTCCCCGACGAGAACCGCACATCGGGTGTCTACACCCTCGGTTCGGAATCGGAGATGGTGGTGTCGTTCATGGAGTACGGCAACACGATGAACTACGGCATAGACTATCAGCTTGTAATGTACCCCGACGGCTCATTCCGCTTTGCCTACAAGGGACATGACGAGAATGCCGAGCTGTTCAACATCTTCGGCGTGGCCGGCATATCAAATGAAGGAGCCACCTCCGGCATGGCCATCCCCGAACGCACCGTTTCGCTCGGCCAGGCCGTGCAGTTCAACCCGATGGTGGTCAACACCCTCCCCGCAGGCGAATCGGCCACTGCCGACGTTACCCTCACAGCCGACGCCATGGGCGGCGAATACGAATCGGCCCTGACGCTCAGCACCAATGTGCCCACAGGCGAGACCATCACCGTGCCTGTTTCGCTCACAATCGAAGGCACACCCAAGCCCGAGATTCCCGAGAAGGTTGAATTCGAGTTCATCGCAGGCTCGATGTCGACCGACTACAGCGACTTCTTCGTGCAGCAGGGTGTGGCCCAGGTATGCTACATCGACATCAAGAACACCGGCTCGGCCGCGTTCACCATCGAGAACATCGCCACCGACATTCCGATGGTTGAGTTCTACGACGATTATTTCGGAGAAACCTACGAAATGCCGGCCTTCGACCTCTGGTACTACGGCAAGATGGAGGACTGGATGACCGGCGAGATGGTTGACCAGTGGATCGGTTATGGAGGCGACTACTTCGAGCCTGCCACCGTGGATGCCAACGGATTCCGCTTCGCCATCCCCATCATGCCAGGCAGTCCGGTACATGCAGCTCCCGGCGTGACCAACGCCAAGCTCACCCTCATGCTCTCGGGAGTGGAAGGTGTAAGCGAGGTGGAAATCCCCATCACCATCACTGCCACCGACGTGCCGGTGCTCTCGCTCGACAAGTTCGAACTGACCTATGAAGGTGTGGCCGACGACTTCGAGAAAGAGGAGACCATCACCCTTGGCAACGACGGTGCATACAAGCTCACCTACGACTACTACATCGACACCACCGGCGAAGGCGAAGAAGCCGAGATTCCCGGCGGTGGCGGCATAGCTCCCATGGCAGCCAAAGCTGCCAAGGCAGTGAAAGCCCCCGAAGCCATCAGCCTCCACAAGGCCATGCTTGCCGGCGGCATCCGTCCGTTCGACACCGAAGCCAGCGACAACTACCTGAACGTGCCGCAGGACGGCAACTACACAGGCCAGCTCTACCATCCGGTGCTCGAAGGCTCGCAGGGCGCCTACGTCTACGGCTCCAACACCACCTACTCCGAGTTCTACGGCTCCACGCTGTTCGAATCGCCCAAGGGTGGCTTCAACATCTCGCACATCTACACCCTTGTTGCCCCGGGCAACCTGGAGAATGTGGACTACACGGTTGAAATCGTTCTCGGCGACGACCCGACTTCCGGCACAGTGGCCGGACGCGGCACCTATCACCTCGACGAATCTCCGTTCAAGGGAACACCGGGCGCGGAGAACGGCACGGCATTCATCATCGTGCCCCTCGACCGTCCGGTATTCGTGGGCGAGGGAAGCCAGTTCTGCGTGGTAGTGAAATATCCTGTAGGCGAGAAGTTCGTGGCCGGTATGGTTGCCAAAGCCGACCCGTATGTCTCCAACCGCTACATGGCCTATCTCGAGGGCTACGGATGGTATGACGCAGCCTCGATGTTCGAGGAGAAATATGGCTCGCTTGGCTATGCCACCACCTGCCTCCAGACCACCGAAGGCTCCTTCTGGGTATCGCTCTCGCCCGACGCCACCACCCAGGGTGTGATCGAGCCGGAAGCCACAACCCCCATCAAGGTGAAAATCAACGCCGCCACCGCTCCGCTCGAAACAGGCAACAAGGCCATGATTGTGGTTCACACTTCCGACCCGATGCAGCCCGTCGTCAACATCCCCGTTACGCTGAGCAAGAACGCCACCCCGACGGTGACCACCACCATCACCTCGCTTGAAGTGAACGAAGGCGAAACCGGCACTCTCCCCGTCAAGATCGACGAGCCGGACGGCGACGCCCTCACCGTAAGCCTCACCGACAACGGGCACATCTCCACCATCGAGAGCGTCGACGCCGGCACGGCCGCAGTGACCATCGCCGACGACCGCCAGAGCTTCACCGTGGCCGGCAGCACCGACGGCACTCCCGTCAGCGCCACCGCCAACGTGAAACTCGCACCCACATTCGGCGATGCAGGCACATTCAACCTTACGGTCAATGCCGCCGATGCCCACAACCATGTGGGAACCCTCAACGTGGCATACGTGGTGAACCACACCAACCGCGCACCCGTGGCCGGCACAGCAGCCGACGTAGCCCTCACCGAGGGTCAGGTGTCGCAGCTTGTTGCGTTCGACTCGATGTTCACCGATCCCGACGGCGACCCGATGACCTACACACTCGATGTGACCGACGCCGCAGGCGTGGTTGAGCCTTATCTCTCGAACAACGGAGTGATCTTCTTCGGCAAGAAAGCCGGGGAGGCCACTGCAACAGTAACTGCAACCGACAGCGAGGGCGCACAGGCCACCGCATCGTTCGCCGTCAAGGTTGACAAGAGCAGCGGCATCGAGAGCATCAGCACTTCGGCCGCAGGCATCACCCTTGCACCCGCCGTCACCGCCGACCTCGTCACACTGACATGCGCATTCACCGACCAGGCCCTCGGCATCAATGTCGTGGCCATGAACGGACAGGTGCTCATGGTTGAGCAAATCGCAGTGTCGGAAGGTGAGCCCGTCAGCCTGTCGCTCGGACACCTCCCCGCCGGAAACTACCTGCTCACCGCCACCACCTCCGGCGGCAGCACGGCAGCCTTCCGCATCATCCGCGAATAATCCCCTTGCATAACCGCCCGGCCCCTCTCTCCCCTCTCCGTGCGGTTATCCTCACCCCAACTCACCGTCGGTGTGGCACCTCCTGCCACACCGACGTTTTTTCCTGCAACTCTTAAACTGTCACAACAAAGAATATGGCTACGGATTGATTTTGCTTATCCGTCCGATAAAAAACTCGGCAAAAAAAAGATTTTAAAAAATTTGGCGGTTTGCGGCCAAACGCTTAACTTTGCAGACGAAAACATGAGGGGTACTAGCTCATCTGGCTAGAGCGCGACACTGGCAGTGTCGAGGTGAGCGGTTCGAGTCCGCTGTACTCCACCACCGCAAGGCGAATTCAGATTCCATTCTGAGTTCGCTTTTTTGTTATATCATTACAAATGATTATTTTTGCAACGGATGAAGCTGATAGAAATGAATATGGACAAGATTGTGGCCTTGTGCAGGAAGTACAGGGTGGCAAAACTGTGGGTATTCGGCTCAATCCTGACTCCAGATTTCAACGACGACAGCGACGTGGACCTGTCGGTCGATTTCGACTCGGAAACCATCAACCGCGAAGGCCTTGACTGGGCCGATATTTTTTTCGACTTCATGCATGAACTCGAGGCTCTGTTCGGCCGCCGCATAGACCTTGTCTGCGATGATGCCGTAAAAAATAAGATTTTCCGAAAAGAGTTAGACACCACAAAGCTATTGATCTATGGATAAATCAGTAGAAAAATATCTTGAGGATATGCTACAGGCGATTTCCGACATAGAAGTGGCAGAAAACAGATTCGGACGCCAGTATGATGTTTTTGAAAATGACGTGGTTTTCCGCAAATTTGTAGAACGTAATATCGAAATATTGGGAGAGGCGATGAATCGAATTCTGAAAATCGACCCAGACATCAGCATAACCTCGTCTCGGAAAATTGTCGATACGCGAAATTATGTCATACATGCCTACGATTCCCTGAAACCAGACATTCTGTGGGCAATTGTCATCAATCATATTCCGAGACTAAAAGCCGATATACTGCAACTCATCGAACCGCAGGAATAACAGGAATAAAAACCGGCAAACAAAAGGGGTGGCACGGGCGTTTGGATGGTATGGAAAAACAGTGTACATCACATCATGCATCGGCTCTCGGCCGCCTGTCGTTGGCGGGACTTCTTGTTACCATCGGAATTGTGTTCGGCGACATAGGCACATCACCTCTTTATGTGATGAAAGCCATCGTGGGGGTGAATCCGCATTTCGACGTGGACTACATCGCCGGCGCCATATCCTGCGTGATCTGGACACTCACGCTCCAGACCACCGTGAAATACGTATTACTGGCCCTGCACGCCGATAACAAGGGGGAAGGCGGCATCCTTGCCCTGTTCGCCCTGCTGCGACGCATCCCGAAGCGCTGGCTTTACCTCGTGGCGGCAATCGGCGCGGCTGCCCTCATTGCCGACGGTGTAATAACCCCGGCCATCACCGTGACATCGGCCATCGAAGGGCTACGGCTGGTGGCTCCTGCCGTACCTGTGGTACCTATTGTCCTGCTTATCATCTTTCTCATATTCCTCATGCAGCAGGCAGGCACCGGACGTATCGGGCGATATTTCGGGCCCTTCATGCTTGTATGGTTCCTTATGCTCGGTGTCCTCGGCGCCATAAACCTTGCCGCCTACCCTGCCATCCTCAAGGCCTTCAATCCGTGGTACGCAGTGAAACTGCTTGTCTCATCACCCGGATGGTTCCTGATTCTCGGGGCGGTGTTCCTCTGCACCACCGGAGCCGAGGCGTTGTATTCCGACCTGGGGCACTGCGGGCGCAAAAACATCACCGTAAGCTGGGCGTTCGTGAAAGTGATGCTGATTCTGAACTATCTCGGCCAGGGCGCATGGCTCATAAGCCATGAGGGAACAGATGTAACCTCCATCAATCCGTTCTATGCCATCATGCCGCAGGGATTCACGCTCATAGGCATCATAATGTCAACCGGGGCGGCCATCATAGCAAGCCAGGCTTTGCTCAGCGGCTCGTTCACCATCTTTTCGGAGGCCATCAACCTGGGGTTCTGGCCACGTCTGAGCATACAGTACCCGTCGCTCGAGAAGGGACAGCTTTACATCCCGTCGGTCAACTGGGTGCTGTTTGCCGGCTGCCTCCTCACGGTTGGCCTGTTCCGCGATTCTGGCCACATGGAGGCGGCCTACGGCCTGGCCATCACCATCACCATGCTCATGACCACACTGCTGCTCACATTCTGGCTGCGCCACAAAGGTGTGAACCGCTGGGCATGCGTGCTTTTCGCGGCTGCGTTCATCACGCTCGAAGGGATTTTCTTCGTGGCCAACCTTTTCAAATTCACCCACGGCGGCTGGTTCAGCCTGCTGATAGCCGGACTTGTGGCGGCCGTAATGATTGTGTGGCGCAATGCATCGCGCACCCGCGCCCGGTTCATCGAGTACCGCGAGATGGCGGAATGCGCAGGCCTGATCACCGACATCAAGAACGACCGCGAAATCCCCAAATACGCCTCCAATCTGGTCTATCTCACCCTCTCCGACAATCCTGCCAGAATTGAGAGCAAACTGATTTACTCCATCGTGAACAAACAGCCCAAACGCGCCGACCACTACTGGTTCATCCACATCGAGAATGTGGATGAACCCGACACGCTGGAATACACCGTCGACATCGTGGTGCCGCAGACCATCTATTATGTGAACATGCGGCTCGGCTTCAGAGTAGCCCCGAAAATCAGCGTCTACCTGCGTCAGGTGGTGGAGGATCTGGTGGCCACGGGCGACATCGACCTCACCAGCACCTATCCTTCACTCCGCAAAGAGGGCATTCCCGGCGATTTCCGCTTTATCATACTCCACAGGGTATTCTCCCCGTCGAGCAACTGCCCGCGCCGCGCAGGGCAACTGATGCGTCTTTATGAGGCGCTGAGGAAGCTTGGCGTTTCCTACCGCTCGGCCCTCGGCCTCGACACAAGCATTATCACGGCTGAAACAGTGCCTCTGATCATCAACACATCGCCCGGACGCCGCATATCGCGCGGATAAAAACGGGCATTTTGCGGATGGCTATATGGATTCTCGGATAATGAAATTGTTGTAACTTTGCAGCCGGAAAACAAAGAATCACAACAATCATGTCCGATTTCAGGCTAAAAGGCCATCTGGCCATGCTGGGCGCCAATACCATGTGGGGACTGATGTCGCCCGTCACCAAACTTGTGCTCACCACCTCAGTGGTTACGCCCCTGCTCATGGTCAATTTCCGTATTGCAGGTGCGGCCGCCCTGTTCTGGCTGACCTCACTGTTCTGCCCGCGCGAGCATGTGCCGCCACGCGATCTCCTGCTCCTTGCCGGAGCCGCCATGCTGGGAGTGCTTTTCAATCAGGGATGCTTCATTTTCGGTGTGGGCCTCACCTCGCCGGGCGAAGCGTCGATCATCACCACCACCATGCCCATGTGGGTGATGGTGCTGGCGTATGTGGTGCTTCACGAACCTATAACGCTGAAAAAAGCGGGCGGCATAGCTCTGGGGGCATGCGGAGCGCTGATTCTGGTGTTCGGCGGACTTAACACCGGCATGAAAGGCGACAACCCCGCATTGGGCGATTTCATAGTGCTGTGCGCACAGCTCAGCTACGCCCTCTATCTCACTCTCTACCGCAACTTCATCCGCAAATACTCGCTTGTGACGCTGATGAAATGGATGTTCCTGTTCGCCGCATGCGGCACCATCCCGGCCGCCATGCCGCAGATGCTCCGCACCGACTGGACATCGCTCTCCTCATTGCATTGGGCCGGTATAGCCTACGTGGTGGTGTTCGCCACCTACCTTGCCTACGTCTGCATCATGATCGGGCAGAAAAACCTGCGCCCCACCATCGTGGGGATGTACAACTACGTGCAGCCCATCGTGGCCTCGCTGATAGGCGTGTGCCTCGGCCTTGACAGCTTCAACGTGCTCAAAGGCTTCGCCGTGGTCCTCATCTTCACGGGCGTCTACCTCGTCACCATCAGCAAAGCCGCTCCTGCCCCGACACCCCAAAAATAATAGAGAACCTGAAATACCGGTGCATGGCAATCAACATCTCTCTATGACAAGAGAATATTCCAATACTGGCAATTTTTCATGCCCATTTGTAAGCGCCTGATTATAAGCAATATTTACAGAAAACTTGATTTTTCCACCCATACAATCGAATTTTTCAAACATTTTCGTTAATATTGCATTTGCCCTTGGCTCTGCAATCAATGGGACTAAATTGTTCGACACACAATTTAACTCATGAAAATTTGGGATATCCAAGGATTGTCTAATTTTTAGAAAATATGACCATTGACGATATAAAGGCATTGATTGCAGCGGACGAGTCGCGAACTCTGGAGCTAAAGAAAACTACCGGCGAGCTGAAAGACGGTATGCACTCGGCATGCGCGTTGCTTAATTCAAGCGGTGGTTGGCTAATCATAGGAATCACACCAAAGTCTTTGAAGATTATTGGGCAAGAAGTAACCGATAGTACCAAGCGTGAGATTGCTCAGGCGCTTTCGGGTATCGAACCGGCAGTGGATGTCGCAGTCGAGTATGTTGATGTGCCGGAGCATCCGGGCAATAAGGTAATCGCTATGCATTTCGACGGTTGGGTATGGGGTGACAAGCCCTATACTTACCACGGCCGTCCTTACTATAAAGTTGAGAGTACCACGATGGTAATGCCACGCGAGCTGTACGATGAGCGGGTGCGGGAACATCGTCCGCAGAATTATTCATGGGAACGAATTATGGCAGACGATGTGACATTGGCGGATCTGGACGATGACCTTATCCTTGGATGTGTGCGCCGTGGTGTGGAGCGCGGCCGTTTGCCGGAGACAACGATGCGCGAGCCGATACGCGACATCCTTAACAAGTGGAAACTGCTATCAAACGGCAGACCGACTAACGGAGCGGCGCTTCTCTTCTCCCGTAAGATTGATGAGTATCCACAGTTCGCGCTTCGGATGGCCCGGTTTGTCGGCACGGATAAGAATGAGTTTATCGACAATCAACGGGTCGAGGGAAATTTCTTCGAGTTGCTGAGCGCCGGCATGGCGTTCATGTTCAAGCATTTGAATCTCAGCGGTAAAATCACCAACCGTAGTCTGATGCGCGAGGAAAAACTTGAGGTGCCGTACGTTGCCTTACGCGAGGCTCTGATAAATTCGCTGTCGCACCGGCAGTGGGAGAAGTTCAAATTGACCGGCAGTCTTGCCATTTATGATGACCGCATAGAGATTTCAAATCCCGGAGTGCTGCCCCGTCAGCTCACGCCCGACACGATGAAGGATGTCCATGAATCCTATCCATATAATGAGCTGGTTGCCAAGGCTCTTTATCATTCGACATATCTGGAGAGCTGGGGCACAGGCGTGCAACGCATCGTAGATGCCTGCACCGAGCAAGGCCTCCCCGAACCGACATGGAGCATCAACGGTGCCTTCATCACTATCGCCTTCAAACGACCCAAACACGACCCAAGCACGACCCAAGTTTCCGACCAAGTTGCGCTCAACCACCGACCAACCACCGACCAAGTTCCGACCAACTATCACACCAGTTCCACACCAGTTCCATACCAGTTCCATACCAGCTCCATACCAGTTCAGACCTTGATTGAGAAAGGTACTGATGAATTTAAGACAGCATTGGAACTTGCAGACCTGTGTGGGCTAAAAAACATCAGGAATTTCCGTAAGTATTATCTTAATCCGGCTCTTGCTGACGGCGCGATAGAACGGCTCTACCCTGATACCCCCAACCATCCTCAACAGAAATATCGCTTGACGGAGGCTGCTAAAGAATGGAAGAATAAGAAAATCCCAAATACACCAAAGAAAGGTATCTGAGAAATAAAATTGGAAATTCCACATTGACAGGAAACTTTTCCAAGGCAACCTTGGAAAGTCTGGTTTCAAAGATGTATGCTGAAAAATCAATAATCAAATACACAGGCTTCTCGGGTTGCCACGTTTTTAACCGGCAGATACAAAAACAGAGGGCGATGTGCCGCAGTTGGCACATCGCCCTGTAAGTTTATAGGATTTATTTCAGATTAGCTGTTTGTCAAGGGATGTCACTTGGTGACCTTCACATTCTTGATTTCCCATGCGATGCTCTGCTTGCCATCGTTCACGTATTTAAATCCGATTTCGATGGTCTTGCCAGCAAAGGCGCTGAGGCTCATGGTATTTTCGGCAAAGGAAGTCCAATTGCCCGTGCCTTTCGCTGGAAAGTTTGTCAACGTGAGCTGCTGCCATTCACCACCTTTTTCGCGTACATTGACAGTGCAGAAACTATCCTGCTTGGTGGGGAAATGGAAACCGAATGCCTGCTCCAGCGACAGCGTTGCGCTGGTGACACCGGCCAGACTGATTTCAGGTGATACCAGCCATGCAGTGGCAGCCTCGTTCACATTGTTCACATAAGAATTGGCAATGGCACAGAGCGGAGTACGCGTATTGACACGCCAGCCTGTCCACGAACCGGAGGTTTCTACGGTTGCCGTGAAATTGCCGAGCGAACCACCTTCAAACGTCTCCTCGAAGATTACATCTGAGGTCGGAGGTGTGGGAGTATCGCCACCCTCGCCAAGCTTGTATGCATCGGTGTTCTTGATACCGGGCATAGAGTTATATTTCATGACATCGCCACGTACAGATGCCTCTTTGCCGAGGTTGCCGGGGTTGTCAAGAAGGTTGAGAGCCGCGCGGGTATCCGATTTAGATACCAGCTGGATGCAGACGCACTGGTCGATGCTCGTGGCATTCTTGTCGGCTGCCAGAAGGATATTGGTGGCCTGTGCGCCATCAGCGGTGAAATGACCGGCGAAATCCTTGTAGTAACCCACGATAAAGCCTTTCACCCATACATCTTCCTTGACGGCAACAGTAGTGCTCTGGGGATCGAGCGCACGCACTGCGCCTACACTGAACGGATCAGCCTCAGTGCCGCTTCCTTCAGAAGGTGTGGGAGGAGTGGGAGGCGTTGTACCGCCATCGATGGTGTACTTCGAGGTATTCTTCAGGCCGGGGCCTCCGCAATACTTCATCACGTCGCCAAACAGGCTTACTTTCGCGCCGAGATTTCCGGGATTGTCGGTAAGGTTCAGAGCCTTGCGGACGCCGGGAGCAACGGTTTCAGTGGGAAGCTGGATGCCAACACAGAGCGAGGCGTCGGTGCAGTCGGCGGTAGGAGCGATCACGATGTTGGATGCCTGACCGTCGGTAGGCACACCGAAGTTGGTCTTGTCGAGGTATGTTCCACCTTCCTTGGGCATGGTGCCGACGATGTAGCCGGTGATCCATACCTGCGAGCCGCCTTCGGGGGAAGCTGAGGTGCTGGAGGGGTTCATGGCGATAACCTGGGCGCAGCTGTAGGGACTTGCCTCTGTGCCGTCACCCTGACCGGGAAGCGGTTCGTCGGGAACCTCAACGCCTTCAAGCATGAATTCACCGCCGGTGCCGGTGTTGCCTGTAATACCGTACGAGCCGAACACATGGTCGAGTGTACCGTAAACGGTGAGGAGTTTGCCGAGGTTTTCGGGATGGTCGCGGAGTGCCACGAGGTTACGCATTGTGGAGCCTACAGGGAGCGGAACGATGATGCACTGGCTGATTTCGGTGCAGTCGGCTGTCGGAGCGATGACAACGGTGGATGCCAGGGTTGCATCTGCGCCCCATTCAATGTCGGTGTTCGAGGTCACTTCGGTAACCGACTGAGCCACGGTACCGACGATGTATCCGGCTGTCCAGCCCTGGGGAGTGGCGCCTTCAGAAATCTCGGAGATGGCATCGGCCACAGTCCAGGGATTCTCTTTGGTGCCCTTGGGCAAAGTGGGATTACCCACGTTCTCAATGTCGGAAGTGTTCATGAGCATGAACTGCCAGCCCGTACCGAAGTATGAGAGCAGGAATGTTGCGTCGCAGGGATCGGTGGGCATCTTCTCGTTCACGAAGTCGGCATAACCGCTCACACGCAGTGTGAGTTCCTGACCTGCAAGAAGCAGGCCCTGATTCATGTTGGTCTTGTAGATTCCGAAGGTGGTTACCAGTTCGGATGCTTCGTTGGGATTGGCCTTGGGAACGAAAGTCACGTTGTTGCAGCGCACAAGCTGACTCTGCCATTCAATCAGGCCGTCGGTTCCGTTGGGTATGTCGCTGATGGCGTCGAGCTGGTGCACAATCACCTTGGAGGGGTCGGGCATGCCGTTGTTCTCCACGTGAGCCTTGAAGAATTCAGGCGACATGAAAGTGGTCTGCAGCCCATCCTGATATTCATCCGGCCAACCCATCTGCATGAGGTTGTTGTATTTACCCACATACATGCCGGTGAGGTCGACAACCACCTCCTGACCTACGCGGTGGTCAAGGAAAAGGTTATATGCGTTCACCGAGAATGCCAGTGCTGCGGTCTCGTCCTGAATGACAATGCTTTTGAACACATTGCCGCTCTCGTCCGACGAAATTACACGACCTTTGATATAGATATGCTCGCCGTCGGGCTTGGTGCCGACCTGCTTGCAGTAGTTCTGGTCGTCCTGCCAGTATTCCTTCTTGAAGTCGAAGATGGTGGTATTCACCTTATCAAGGTTCTCGGCCACCGGGGCGATAGGTTCGGGAGCGTCGATGTCATCCTGGCAGGAAACGAATCCGCCGAGGGTGGCCGCGGCCATCAACCCGAATATAAAGGATTTGAAAATTTTCATGATTCAAAAAATGTCAGAATGATAAAGACTTATTTAACTATCTGGAAGTTCTTGACCTCCCATGTACCGCTCTTGGTGGCGGTGGAAGTGTAGCGCAGACCTATCTGAACGCTCTTGCCTGCATAGGCCGAGAGGTCGATGTCGCCTGTGTTGACGAAGGTCCAGCTCAGCGACGAAGGCCATGAGGGCACTTCAAGTTTGGTCCACTCGCCATTAAGTTCGCGCACCGAAACCGAAACCTCTGTGCAGGCCACCTCAATAGAGCTGAAGAAGTTGAGTGCCTGGTCGAACGACAGCATGGGGCTTGAGCCTGCCGGGAGTTCGATGGCGGGGGAAATGAGCCATGCATCCGAAGCGTAGTTGGTACTGTTGGCGAACGATGTTGCCACCATGCCGTATTTGTCGCGCCATTCCCAGATGTGGGTCAGAGCCGGATCCATCAGAGTGTTCTCGATGGTGAAAGCTCCCTGGTTGGTGGCGAAGGTCTCCGAGAAGATGGTCTCGCGGTCAACCCAAGGTTCGAAGCCTTCAAGACCGGCAAGATCGTTGATAACAATCTGCCAGTTGTTGTTGTAGAGTGTGAGCAGAGCCACTACATCGCCTGTGCCTTTGGGAGCCTTGGTGGTGGTTCCGAAGGTGGAGTAGCTCGAAGTGTTCATGGCGATGCGGTTGTTGCTGTCGTCAATCAGATAGGAGGTGTTGTTGGGGTTAGTCTCACCGGCTGCCAGCACACGGGCAAGCAGTGTGCCGGGAGCCTGAAAATGCACACCGGTGATGCGCACCAGGCGTCCCTGCCATGCCAGTTTGGAGGCATCGTTGCGGAGCAGGTCGTTAACCTCGCTCACGGTCATCGAGGGCACATCCACTTTGTCGGGATTGGCCAGACCGTTAAGCTCGCAGATACCCTTCTGGGTAGTGGTGCCCTCCCAGGTATCCTTGGGGATACGGTTGGGGGCACTCGTAGCCTCGGCGCTGATACCGATCTGCATGCCTGTGCCGTAGTTGCCGTAATAGAGGCCGGTGACGTCGACGATAACCTCCTGGCCGATACGGTAAGTCTCGTAGAGCTTGCTGTTGTCGATCGAGAAGATGAGGCCGCCGGTTGCGTCTTCAATCATAAGTTTCTTGTAGACATTTCCTGCTTCATCGGAACTGGTCACACGCCCCTTCACGATATAGTGGCTGCCATCGGCCTTGGTGCCGATCTGCACGTTATAGTAGTTTGTCGTTGTCGGCTGGTTGAAAGCCTCTTTCAGCTCCTGTGCCGTGGTGTTGGCCACCATTGTGGCATGAGGGATGTAATCCTCCATGGGCGGACGCTCGAAGTCGTCGTCGCACGATGTGAAACCGGCGGTGGCAACGAGCATCGACGCTATATATAAAATCGATTTTTTCATCTGTTGTGTCTTTTTGCTTTTTAGGTGAAAATTAGGTTGCCATTCGCATCAGAAGCGGATACCGGCGTTGACAAACACCTTTGTGCCCTGGGCATACATGTATTTCGTGGGGAATGCGTTGGGGTTGTAGGTCTTGGTGTCGATGCGGAACTGCTCGGTGGCCTGTGTGATGAGGTTGCGGTTGTTGAGCAGGTTGCTTACCGAAACGTTGAAGTTCAGGCTCACCTTGCGGTTGATGTAGATGGACTTACCGATGGAGAGGTTCATCACCCACTGGTTGTTGAGTTTCTCCTGGTCGGTGAATGCATCCACAGCCTCGGTGAGTTTCTGCTCGGTGCCCATATAGGATGCCAGACCGTCGATGATCTGATGGCGCGGGTAGGCCAGACGCACGTAGTAGTCGGCCAGCCATGAGGCGTCGATGTTGAAGTACCAGTTTTTGGGAGCGTTCCATGCCAGGCCGATGTTGAATGCAGTCTGGGGTGTGGAGGTGCAGTAGTAGTTCTTGAGGAAGAACTGGTTGGTCTGGTCGGGGAGCAGACCGTTCTCCACAGAGCGGGTACCCCAGGGGTTGTTGGCGTAGCGGTAGCGCGAGAAGTTGCCGGCGAATGTGGCACGCAGCGAGTTGGTGATCTGGTAGGCCATGCCGAGTTCTATACCCTTGTACTGACGGTGAACACCGCTCAGCGCGAAGTTACAGAAGGCGTTGAGACTCTCGTCCCAGAATCCGTAGCGTTCCACGGCATCGCTCATGTCGGTGAAGTAAGCCGAGATAGAACCGCGGAAGCGGCGGTAGTTCCAGGTGTAGCGGCCGTCGATCGAGAACACGCGTGTGCTCTTGGGATCGCCGATGGTGGTGTCCTTTACGCGGGGCGAGATGTACACGTCGTTGATCACGGGAGCCACTGTTCCGTACTGTGCCTGCAGGGTGAAGTAGTTGCGGCCGTCAAGCTTGTAGGTGGCGCCGGCCTTGATCATTGCATCGTTGAAGCGGAGAGTGCTCGACTCGCCGAACGAGTTCTGGGGAGCGCGGCCGTTGCGCATGTAGCCCTGACGGTAGAACTGTTCGTAGCTCATGGTGATGCCATAGTTCACATCCCATTTTGCCAAGTTAATCTGATTCTGCAGCCATGCCTGTGCCTTGAGTGCGTAGATGCTGTAGTCCCAGCCGATGCGGTCGCCCTTCACGGCGCGGCGGTTGGGGTTGTTGAGGTCGTTCTGGATGATGTCGGCGCTGGCGTTGGGGTTGTTGAGCTCGCGCTCTGCGAAACCGTCGACGTCGGTCCAGAATTCACCTCCGAGGAGGTCCTTCACGGTGGCATAGTCCATGGTCTTGGTGTAGTTGAAGTTCAGACCTCCCTGCAGGCTCATGTTGTCGTTCAGGCGGTGGTTGATGGTTGAGCCGAGGATGAAGTTGAACTGGTTGGAGTGCTCCATCTGCTGAATGTAGGTGGAACCCTTCTTCTGGCTTTCGGGGAGCGACTGGTTCTGATAGTTGTTCAGGTAGTTTGCCTCATAGAAGCTGTCCCAGTCGAGCTGACGGAAATTCTCGTCGTTCTCCCAGAGGTTGGTATAATATGCGGCCATTTCGGGATTGTCGTTGCCCAGCATGGTCCAGTAGCTCGGGAGATTCTTGTAATAGTCGGGACGGGTGTCGTTACCGTTGTAATACGCAAGGCGTGTGCGCGCGTAGTGAACCCAGCGCAGAGCGGCACCGGTGTTCACGGTAGTCTTCTCCGTCTTGTAGATGTAGTTGAGCATCAGGGTGGGGTCAAAGTTCTCGCGGATGTTGTCCGAGCGCTTCTTTCCCTCCTGCCAGCCCCAAGTGGGGTTGTAGAGCTTGTCGCCGGAAAGGTCGATGGCTTCCTGCACGGTGGCTTTGCCATTGGCGTAGCGGCGCGGATTCATCCAGAATGTGAGTGTGAGCGAGTGGTTCTTGTTGAACATCTTTTCGCCCGAGAGGAAGAAACCGCCTGCGGTGTAGAATGTGCCGGGCACCACGCCTTCGTCGGCATAACGTCCGATGGCCGAAACCGTCAGAGCCAGGCCGTTGGCCTGCATACCGGTGGAGTAGGTGGCCATGGCGCGATACTTGTAGTTGGAGTTGGTGTAGCTGAGTGTTCCGTTGAAGCCCGGAGCGTAGCCTTCGGTGATTGTCGAGAAGTTCTGGCTGCCGCCGATGTTGCCGAAGCCGTAGCTTGCAGCGCCCAGGCCAACGGTGGCTGTGGAGTTGCGGAACGCGCGCGAGGTCATGCCGGCAAGCTGCTGGAAGGAGAATCCGCCGCGCACAAGGTCGTTCATCGGGAGCGAGTTGATGTATGTGTCACTCCACACGCTGTTGTAACCGCGGTAGTTGGAGTACAGCGGCGAATAGCCGTAACGGCTGAAGCGGAAATAGATATCATCGTTCGAGCCGGTGAGGGCGTTGACGCTCTGCGAGTTTCCCGACTCGTCGTCGAGCATGGTCTCGTCGAAAAGTAATTCATTCTGATTGTCGGTCACGAACTCGTTGTCGGCAAAGTCGGCAAACATGCGCAACGCGCCTGTGTCGATGCTCTGGCCATTGTAGAGCAGCGCCTGCGAAGCGCTCCCCTCATAACCGGGAGCCACAATGGTGATGGTGGTCTCGCCGGGGCGAGCATTGCTGATGCGAAAATCGCCGGCAGGACCGGTGGTCACAGAGATTCCCTGATCCGGAATTGTAACGACAGCACCCGGAATGGGCGAGCCCGTATCGGCGTCGACGACGCTACCGGTCACCACAGCTGTTTGAGCCATAGTGGAAAGCACCGCTGAGAGCAGCAGCGATAGAAAGAGTGTTAATCTCATAAAATTAAGCTTGATTAGGTATTATATTACATTTGTATTCAAGGTGATTGACTCGCATTTTAACCGCAGGTAACGCCTCGCGCGGCGCTGACACGAATCCATTAAAGCTTTCAAAGATAAGTTAAAAATCCGTATTAAAAAAATATTCGCTACATTTTTGTTACAAAACATGCCTTTCGGCTTACGTGCGCGCAAAGGCTCAGTTCGCCATCCGGAGTACACGGCACACCACCGGGCATACTATCAAACGGGTGAGAACCAGCAATTCTTGCGGTACATGTTTTTCATAGTCAAAACCGCTGCGACAGGATGTCGCGCAATATTTTCATGAATGTAAGGGAACGGCGGCAAAGGTAAACCTTTAGCTACACAGCTCCAAACACGCAACCTCGATTTACACAAACATTAACCACATTTATAATTCGTTATCCCACGGCAATAAACATACCTCACGCGCCGAAAAAACTGCCGGAATTCTCAATTCGAAATTCAAAATTAATACTCGGTTGTCAAATTTTTATTAAATTTGTGGAGTTTGGACATTCAGGCTCCGCAGGCATGCCATGCCGCGGCCCGGATAGTCCGGCAACAACAACCGTGACAACCAATCATTTGACCATGATAGAATCAACCGACCTCAAACGGCTCGACGCCGACACCGACGGCCTGACCACCTATGAATACATCGCCAACCACATCGGCGACATGACCGACGAAGACCTCGACTTCCTGATCGGCAACATAGCCCGTGTGGATCTCACCGGCCAGTTCCTCATCAGCGCCGCACGCTATCTGTTTGCAATCGATGCAGCCGCATTCGCCCCGGCAATCGAACGGCTCGTGGCCCTCGGAATCGACAAGGACCGCGAACGCAACTACATCGGCGCGCTCATGGAGCAGTTCTACGGCGCCGACTATGCCGAGAAAGCAGCCGAGCTGTCTGCCTCCGACAACAATTTCCGCCGTATCTACAAACGCCTGAACCCACAGGGCGCCCTTTAATCGCCCCGGATGAACCAGGCGTCGCCTCGCGACGTTTACCAGTTACTTATGAAAAAATATCGCAACACCATTCTGGCGGCGTTGCTCCTGACCACTGTAGTGGTGGCGGGTGCCATCACGCTCGGACGCCGTTCGGCCGCCTCCGGAAAGAAACCGACAAAAACCTCTCAGATGACCAAAGCTGAAAACAACGACGCCCTTGTGGAAATCAAGACCACCGAGGGCGACATCAAAGTGCGCCTCTTCGGCGACACCCCCCGTCACCGCGACAACTTCCTCAAACTCGCACGCGAAGGCTACTATGACAACGTGCTGTTCCACCGCGTAATCAACGAATTCATGGTGCAGACCGGCGACCCTGATTCGAAAAACGCACCAGCCGGAAAGATGCTCGGCTCCGGCGGACCCGGCTACAACATCGACGCCGAGATTGTCTATCCGCGCCATTTTCACAAACGCGGAGCGCTGGCAGCCGCCCGTCAGGGCGATCAGGTGAACCCCGAGCGCCGCTCGTCGGGCTCGCAGTTCTACATCGTCACCGGAAAAGCCTATAACGACTCTACTCTCAACCAGATGGAGCGTCAGCTCGACATGATGCAGAAACAGCAGATCTTCAACGAACTGGCCAAGCAGCACCGCGACTCAATCATGACCCTCCGCCGCAACCGCGATCAGGCCGGACTTCAGGCCCTGCAGGACGAACTGGTGGCCATCACGGAAAAGAAGGCTGCCGAGAACCCGGCAAAACTCACTCCAGAGCAACGTGAGGCATACACCACCGTTGGGGGCACCCCCCATCTCGACAACCAGTACACCGTGTTCGGTGAGGTTGTGGAAGGGATGGATGTTGTCGACAAAATCGAGAAAGCCCAGACCGACGGCAACGACCGCCCGGTCAACGACATCCGCATCCTCTCGATGAAGGTGCTGTAAACCATTGTCCTCCCCGATGCCGCACGGCACAAACGCACCATCTTGGAAATAAACCGCTTCACACTGGCCAACGGACTTAGAGTGGTCCATGTGCACGACACCACCACTGCCATGGTGGCCGTCAATACACTTTACGATGTGGGGGCTCGCGACGAGTCGGCCCACCTCACCGGCATGGCCCATCTGTTCGAACACCTCATGTTCAGCGGCACACCCGACGTGCCCGATTTCGACGCCCCGCTCTCCGCAGCCGGAGGCATGTCGAACGCCTGGACCTCGAACGACTATACAAACTTCTACGACGTCCTCCCGGCGGTGAACATCGAGACAGCCCTGTGGCTCGAAAGCGACCGCATGCGCGGCCTGGCGTTCAGCGAAAAGGGTCTGCAGGTGCAGAAAAGCGTGGTTATCGAGGAGTTCAAGCAGGTGTGCCTCAACCAGCCGTACGGCGACAGCGACCATGCCCTGCGCCGCCTGGCCTACACCGTGCACCCCTACCGTTACCCGGTGATAGGAAAGGAATTCAGCCACATCGAGCAGGTTACGCCCGACGACGAACGCCGTTGGTTCTATTCCCACTACGCCCCAAACAACGCCGTGCTGGCCATCTGCGGCAATGTGGACGCACAGACCGTGCGCTCACTTGTCGAAAAATGGTACGCCGACATCCCCGCACGCCCCATTGCGCCGCGCGACATCCCCGCAGAGCCTCTGCCCGACGCACCGCGCAGCGGGGTGCTCACCGGCAATGTGCCGCAGACGGTGCTCACCATCGCATATCCAATGGCACCATACGGGAAGCAGGCATATTTCGAGGCTGACATCATAAGCGACGTGCTTGCCAACGGGCAGGCAAGCCGCTTCTATCGCGAACTGCTCATGGGTACCGACATGTTTACCGACATCGACGCCGCCATTCAGGGCGCCGACGAACCCGGACTGTTCCTGATCAACGCCAACCTGCGCGAAAACGGCCGGGAGGCCGAGGAGCGGGCCCTCAGCGCCATTGACGCACAGCTTGAGAAGCTTGCCTCCGAGCCTGTCGACGCGCACACGCTGCAGCTCTGCATCAACCGCCTCGAATCAAGCCGCACATTCGGCATGCTGAACTATCTGACCGTGGCCCAGACCCTCGCCATGAGCGAAATGCACCACGAGAACCCCGACGACTTCATGCGCCCCTATCTGGCAATCACCCCACAGTCGCTCCAGCACACCGCCCGCACCCTCTTCAACCCCTCCCACCGCATCCTCCTCACCTACCGCCCCGCCTAACGTCCGACAGACCAATAGCACACCACTTTATCACAAATTTCTATGCACCTCTTACGTTACATGGCGGCAGGCGCCGCTGCTGTGGGTCTGATTTTGGCCGCCACATCATGCCGTAATTCCGCAGTTTCCAACCCTTCCGGCCTTGACCACGAAGCGCTCACCAATGAGATTGACTCGCTGCTTGCCGGTGTGCCTGCACAGGTGGGAGTGGCCGTGATTCTCGACGGCACAGACACCATAACAGTCAACAACTCAGCTGACTATCCGATGATGAGCATGTTCAAACTGCAGGAGGCCATAGCCGTGTGCCGAACTTTAGGCGAACAAGGGGAGACCATCGACACGGTGTTCAACATACCGCGCTCCGAGCTCCACATCGACACCTGGAGCCCCATGCTGAAGGATTATACAGAGGACACCGTGCGCATATCGGCGCGCGGACTTATGGATTACCTGCTGGTACACAGCGATAACAATGCAAGCAATCTGCTCTTCTCTCTGGTGGCCACCGCGCCGCAGACCGACAGCATCATCCGCGGCATCACTTCCGACGGCGCATTCAACATCTCCTACACCGAGGCACAGATGCAACGCGAGCACGACCTCGCCTACGCCAACCGCACGTCGCCGCTCGCTTATGCTGAACTCGTCGACCGCCTGTTCACCGACAGCCTCGCCCCCACCCCGATGCAGGATTTCATAAAGGATGCCATGAGCCGCTGCAACACCGGCACAGCACGCATTCAGGGAGGATTGCCCGACAAAGAGGGCGTGAAATTCGCCCACCGCACCGGCTCTGGTTATGTGAACGAACGCGGCGAGGTGGTTGCCGTAAACGATGGGGGCCGCGTGAGCCTCCCCGACGGCCGCAGCTATTCTGTAGCCGTGTTTGTCAAGGACTATGCCGGCCCGCAGGAGGACGCCGAAAAAGTGATAGCCCGTATCTCCGAGGCCATCTACCGCCATATCACTGAATAAATTGCGTTTCGATTGTCCGGGGTTGTGGAATCCGATTATTTATCATATATTTGTAAAATTCGATATTCCACTCAATTATCACACCTCACTTAAATCTAAATGCAATCAATTTTAAGGACAATCATTACCGCACTCATTCTGTTTTTTACCGGACAGGCCTACGCCCTGACCTATGTTGTTGACACCCGCATGGGCGATTCGCTTCAGGTGAGCGAACTCTCCACAGTCAAGGGGAAGGAGGTGGTGGGTGTGCATCTCTTCAAGATAGCCAACGGCGACACCCTCCGCAACGTCCGGCAGATTGAAGAATTCCCGAACCATGCCGCCATCCGCATCGACGGCAAGACCTACGCGGTCCGCGCACATGATCTCTGCTTCATCGAGGAGGACGGCGCCGAAGACCCGTGGAACACACTGGAGAACTCATGGCGCACACCCAAGGGGAAGTTTTACTCATCCCTTACCCCATTTTATTACATAATCCTGCTCGTGGTGGGCTCGCTGCTGCTCGGGGTGGCAGGGATGGGAATCAAGTTCTTCCGCTTTCTGGCCATTCTGCTCATGCCGGTAATGATAGCGGCCGCATGCTATCTGGAAATCGACGCATGGCTTGCTCTGGGTACCGACATGTTCTGGTGGTGCGATAATGACAGATACGGTTTCTGGGGCTCGACCCTGAGGCTGCTTCCTTTCACGCTCGTGCTTTTAGGTCAGTTTGCCAGCTATCCCCTCTACTGCAAACTGATGGTCGGGAAGGACGGTGAATACGCCTCTGCAAGCGGCGTGATCCCCATGGGCATCTCCCTTGTTGTGTCGCTCCCGGTCATAGCCATCGTGCTGCTTATCTGCGCACTGTTCCACATGGGCAAACCCATGCAGGAAGTTGTGGGCACTTGCCTGTTCCTTGGCATTGTCGGCATCGGCTCGCTCACCACAATCATCATGAACATCAAGATGTTCGGATTTTTCAAAGGGATGTGGCTCACGGTGTTCGGCTTAGTGTATCTTGTGGGATTCCTGATTGCCGCATTCGGCTTAATAATGGCACTCTGGAACCTCTTCGTGCAGATGATCATAACCGTGGTGCCCTGGGCTCTGCTGCTGCTTCTCTTCATGCCCGGAAGCGCCCCCGCCAAAAGAGAACTATCTTACGAAGAACAGAAGGCTAAAGATGAGAAGGAAGCCGTAGAACGAAAAAAGAAGGCTGATTTCTTTGAACGTAGTAGAAAGATAAATGAAGCGCCATTTATCAAGGGGGGCATTGGAAAAGATATTAGATAGGTTTTATAAATCAGCCAAGAATCTGACAATAATAATTTAAATGAAATTCAAGAGAACAAACCTGCAGGCAGAGCTTGGTCAGCCGGATTAAGCAACTGTTCAAAATAAGTGACTGACAAGACACCATGGAAGTAATCATCTCAATAGAAACCAACGCTCTGGGAAGCGTGAGCGGCAAAGTGATAAGAATCCCCGTGGAGAATTTCCCGGAGGGCGAGCCGGTAGTGATCAACGGCTGGCTTCCATCACACTATCAGCCCTACGTGAAGCGCATCGCCGTAATCCGCAACGGCACCGAACTCACCCTCGACACGGAATACAAGCCAAAGCACTATAATGTCGCGCCCTACGGAGTTTACACCATCCCGGAAATAGGGCTTTCCTACGCCTACTGCAGCATCGACATCCGGCTCGAATAAGTCACCCGATCAAGCCGGAAGGCATCATTAGCAAATAATAAGAATGCATCAGCATAAAGAACAGACACTTCATCTCGACCGGGAAAAGCACCGGTCCACCACCTTCAGCCCCTACCGGCAGGCCGACATCAGGAAGCTATACGGCGGCCGATGCACCTTCTGCGGCGAGCCGCTCGATCCCGGCGTGACCTTCTGCACGGAGTGCGGCAACGCCGTGGAGGGGATCACCTGTCCGCGATGCGGCACTGTGAGCCACCGCAGCTTCTGCAGCAACTGCAACTATCCGCTCAACGAACAGGCTCAGGAAGCTTTGGCCGAAGCCAAGGCCGACCCGCATTTCCAACGAGCCGAGCAGTTGGCCCGCGAGATGGCCGAACTGGAGGCTGTCATCGAAGAGGGCAGCAAAGCCATGAAAGCCACCGGGGAGCCCGGCGCCACAGCCACAGGCCCCGACGAATCGTGCACGCTTTCCGACTCCAACCGCGAGGTGCTTGCCGCCTACTCCGAACTGTTCACCGATGCTCCGGCACCCACAGTAAACCCCATTCCGGCACCCCCTGTGAATCCTGCGCCTGCGGCAGAACCCGCAGCAGCAACCCATCGTGAACAATTCACACTTTCCAAACTGCAGGACGCCGTGGCGGCCTACAAGGCCAAAGCCGCGGAACTGCAGCAGCAGATGGATGCCATGATGCCCCCGAGCGCAGCCACACCCGAGGAGAAACGCAACTTTTTCAGCGCACGCAAAATCACTTCCGTACAGCTACGTATGGAAGTGCAGGGATGGGTGTGCAACTACTGCGGATGCACCCACCGACAGCCCTCCGAGTGCATGGAGCCGCAACTCGGCGGAACATGGATTTTCAAGGAAGTGAAAGCGTTGACCGACACTTATCTCATTGACTGACATGGGCGTTAATCAAAACTGGGGAGGCACCCCGCAGAAAAGCGACACGTCGACCGCACAGCGGCCGCGCTGGGGCGATGCGCCTCAAAAGAGCGACACCTGCGCTCCAGGAGGCCGTGCGGCATGGGGCGACGCCCCTCCTCAGCGGAGCGATACCGGGGCCCCCTCCGGAAAGCAAGCGGCACGAAGTTCTGTCGAAACGCCCGAATACAGTTTTTACATCCTCGGCAGCGTGTCCTACCGCACCGTGCGCCTCATTTCGAGCGAATCAGGTCAGGCCAAAATTTTCGAGATAGAGGCCAACGGAAAGCATTACGCCCTGAAGCTCTACCGACACGGCATTCACCCCGACCATACCATTCTTGACAAACTCATGCAGTTGCGCGGCAGCGGATTGATGGTCGACGTCTACGCCCACGGCATCTGGCATGACGATGTGCAGAACGCCGATTTCGACTACGAGGTGATGCAGCTCTGCACCGGCGGCTCCCTCGCCCATATGCAACTGCACGGGAATGAGGACGAGCTGAAGGAGATTGCCCTGCGGATGACGGCTGCCATGGATTTTCTGCACCGCAACGGCGTGGTGCACCGCGATGTCAAGCCAGCCAATTTCCTGTTCACCGACAATTCGCGCAAGCACTTTGTTCTCACCGACTGGGGATTTGCCCGAATGCTCGACAAAAACGGACGCGCTGTGGCCGACGACGGCCGCACAAAGCTGTACACCGCCCCTGAGCTTTACATCAACATTCCCGGACAGCCCACCTACGTTGACCCCAAGGCCGATTTCTTCTCAATGGGGATGTCGCTCCTGGCATTGTGGAAAGGCGAAGGACTGTTGATTGCCGACGAGGACAAGCTCGTGCGTCAGAAACTCGACGAAGAACTCCCCTACCCATCGCACAAGGAGATGAGCGAGCATATGCTTTCGCTTATCAAAGCACTCACACGCAACAATCCAGACAAGCGTGCCGGTTTCGACGAGGTGAAACGCTGGGCAAAGGGAGAGGTTATCTTTAAGGATTCTGCAGACCATAATTCACTGAAGGACTACCGGATAGTGTTCAGCGGCGAAAAGAATCTCATAGCCCACAACAACGCCGAACTGGCCCGCATAATGTGGCAGAACCGCGAACTTGCGAAAAAATATCTCTACGCCGACCGCATCGCCGAGTGGCTGGAGGATGTGGACCGTCCGGAAGTGGCCATGCAGATGCGCGACATAACAGAGATGCGCCATCCCGCCGACCGCAACACCGGGCTTTACGCAGCATGTATGGAACTTGACCCCTTGATGCCGTTCACCGGCATCAAAGGGAACCCTATCCGCTCGCAAAAGGAACTTGCCGCCGAACTTTACACCCATTGCAACAGCTACGGCAACGCCCTCGGCACGACGGACCATGCGCTGTGGGTATTCTGCAACGCCGTTGGTCTGGGTGCCGACGTAAAAAAGTATCAGCGCAAATCGCACCCGTCAAAGGCCACTTACATCCGTGAACTTGCTTTTCTGCTCGACCCCTCGCTTCCCTATCCCGTGCCGGTGGTGAAGGACGGGAAGAAAAGTTTCGTGCCTGTCACCACTCTCGACGAATACCGGAAGGCGTTCTATTCGTCCGAAATCTGGGACAACAGCTATCAGAACGACCCCGATTTCATTGCATGGGCACGGCATTGCGACGCGGCACTCGTGGGTCACGGCCTAAAACTCATGGACGAGGCGAAAAACATCGAGGATGTGTTCACCAATACCCTTATGCACTTCTGCCTGTTGCCCGACATCGGATTTGACGGCGAACCCCTCGCCACCTCCGACATGTCGAACCCCGAACAGATTGCGAGGGTCCTCGCCACCGAAATCTGTAAGGAGGCGGAAGGGAAGGAGTTCTGGGACGTAATTGACTGGAAGGTGTTCGACGGATCAAAGCTTCATGCCTATCTTTATGTGCGCGGAGGCTTCGACACACAATGCGACTGGGTGACATACTGCATGGACACCAAAAGCTCCGACGCGCAGAAACGCACCGGCCCCTACAACCCGGCCATCGCCGAGCTGAAAATCCTTGCAGGATGGAACGGCGGCAGCATACCCGTCACCATCGAAGGGATCACGTTCAACACACCCGACGACGTGGCCAACGCCGACCTTTCCGGTTTCAGCGACTGCGAGCAGACCTTCCTGGCCAACTGGCTCGCCCTGAAATTTCAGGAGAACCCGCTGGCCGACTATTCCTCCAAATCCTATACAAAGCGCACCCTCGAATACTATCAGTTCATCCGCAAACACCTCCCGCAGTGCGATTATATGACAAAAGCGGGCAGCCCCGATCTGGAGAATGCCTTGGAACGTAATCGCAAAGCTTGGCAGAAATCTCGGCGTGTGCGAGCACTCGCAACGGTTTTCTGTTTTATACCGATGCTGTGTGTGTACGGTCTGCTTGCCTACCTTGCGTCGACAAGCGCCAGCGACACCATAGTGTTGGCCACCAAAAGTTTCGGCTACGCTATGGCGGTGTTATTCGGAATAATCGGCGCCTTGCTTTGTTCAAACGGGGGGATTATCGGCATGGCATTCGGAGGAATCTTTGGTTTTGGTGTAACATTGGCGCTTTTCGCAGTTCTTTCTCCTGCGATGCCATGGATAATTCTCGGCGGCATAGTGTGCATAATCACTTATTGCTCTATCAAACTATACGGGAAAGTCAACAATGAACCCAATACCGGAAGCTCGCTTTCATGGGACGAGACCATACTGAGATTTCATGCAGGCTCTGCTTTCGGCACTCTCAACAAACTGCTCCCCAATGTGCAGACCAGTTCACTCAAGGCAAAAATAGATCGGAACACCAAAACAGCTGAAAATTTCACGTCAGGCCTTATCAAAGACTCTTTTTGGGTATGGCTTTTCATTGCATCCGGAATCGTTATCTGCTATTTGGTATACACCCCCGCAAAGGACGAGCCGGAACCAATAGAAACGGCAATAACAGGAACATACACCGGCAATGTGCAGGGCACTCCGAGCACAATCAAACTTTACGAAAACGCCGACGGGCTCATGCAGGCCGACATGACAATCGACTATCAGGCCGGCCAAACCAACCAGACCATGGTGGCAAAAGAGAAAGGCGATTCGCCTTTGACACTCTACCTTGACACCAACGACAAGATAACACTTACCCTGACAGAGGATGTCTATTCAGACGATGTCAGAACTCTTGAAGGCACATACGTAAATTCCAAAGGCAACACGCGCCGCGTGCTCTACAAAAAAACAAGAAATTACCCATGAACTGCGATAAATGTGGAAAACCGAACAGGCCGGAAGCACGGTTCTGCAAATGGTGCGGGACAGCCATGCCGGCACAAAACGCCTCAGCCCCTCAGGCTGCGGCGCAGAGCGGCATGTTCGCAGGGCTATACGACAAAACGGAACTTGTGGACAGGCTAACCGACATAGTTGCCAAAGCGCGGAAAAAAGCTGAATGGTGCCGCAAAAACGGCGTGAAAGGGAGCCGCCTACCCCTCAGTTTCGTAATCACCGGCAATTCCGGCACGGGGAAAAAGACGGTGGCACGCGCCATTGCCCGCGCCCTGGTGAGCGCCGGCATTCTCCGCGACCCAGAACCCGACGTGATCAAACCGGTGGAATACCGTGGCTGGATAGAGAGCCTGCAGAAAGGCGAAATAAAGCCCGGTCCGAACATGATTGTCATCGACGAGGCACAGCGCCTGTGCCCCGCCACGAAAGCCACCGACATTGTCGAGCTCGACAGCATCATCAATTACATCGGCGAATGGAGCGGCGCTGAAGGGATGCCCGTAGTGGCCATAACCGGCGACGACGCGCTGAAAGCGTTTTTCGACAACAATCCCGTTTCAAAGAACGCCGTCAGCTACCACCTTGCCACAACCGACATCACCGTTGCCGGTCTGCTGAAGATAGTTGACGACATCCTCGCCAAGGAACGCCGCGCCCTCTCGGACGAAGCGCGGGCCAAACTGGAGCGCATCTTCATCAACGACCTCCGTCACCCCGACGAGGCTCCCGGCGTTAACGGCCACATAGCGCGGCTGCGCGCACAGGCCATCAGCAACGCCGCCCTCGACCTCCCCGGGGATTCACCGGTGATAGGCCCCGACTGCGTACATGGCAAGGAGTTCCGCCGCAAGACCCTCGACGAGGTCATGGCCGAGTTCGACAAATATGTAGGCGTGCGCGAAATCAAGGAGCGCATACGCGGCATAGCCAAGGTGATACAGACCGACGTGGCCAACGGCCGCGAACCCAGGCTCAACGACCACTTCCGTTTCATAGGGAATCCCGGCACGGGAAAAACCACCATGGCACGGCTCTTTGCCGAGGCGCTGAACGCTCTGGGAGTGCTCCCCGTGGGGCATCTGAAGGAGGTAGGTGCCGACCAGATGATATCGCAGTACGTGGCCGACTCTCCCAAACTGGTGGAGAAATTCTTCAATCAGGCCATGGGCGGCGTGCTCTTCATCGACGAAGCCTATCAGTTCACCAACAACGAGCATGGAAAGGATGCCGTGGATTCGCTGATACGCTACACCGAGAACTACCGCGGCAAAATCGTGGTGATCTTAGCCGGATATGAGCGCGACATGGAAGCACTGATGAAGCTGAACGACGGATTCAAGTCCCGCTTCAACCAGACCATCAATTTCCGCGACTACACCCCCGACGAACTCGCCGAGATTTTCCGCCGCATGGTGGCCAACGGCGGCGAAGGCTTCATGCTCTCGCCCGAAGCCGACGACAGGCTCCTGGCCTACTTTCAGAACATGTACAACATGCGTCAGAAGGGATTCGGCAATGCCCGCGAGGTGCGCAACGCTTATTCGGCCGCCATCGCCAGGGTCAAGGCCCGTCTGGCCGACCATCCATCCTCACCCCCGTTCATCATCCCGGACGATATTACGGGCGACGAAGGAAAGAAACAGACCACCGTGGAGGAGGTGCTCGCCTCGCTCGACGACATGGTGGGGCTTGGCAATCTTAAAGCCAACATACGCTCCATCGTCGGCAAGGCCATAATCCAGCGGCAGAGGGTGGAGCGCGGACTTGTCAACCCAGAAAACGAGGGGATACACATAGCCATCACCGGCAATCCCGGCACCGGCAAGACCGAAGTGGCCAAACGTCTGGGACGCGTGTTCAAGGCAGCCGGCATCCTCCCCACCGACAAGGTGGTGGTGCGGGAAAAGAAACATCTGCTCGACAGCATGGCCAATTCAGCCGCCGGCAATATGGACAAGGCCGTCGACGAGGCATTGGGCGGCATCCTGTTCATCGACGAGGCTTACAGCCTCATCCCCATGGATAATCCCAGCGACAAGAGCCAGGACGGCACAGCAGCCATCGAGAGCCTTATGACACGCATGGTGAGCGACGCCGGCAAATTCATAACCGTAATAGCCGGCTACAAAAACCTAATCGACGAATTCATAGCCAACGCCAACCCCGGACTCGCCAGCCGCTTCTCCGACCGCATCCACATCGAGGACTATTCAGCCACCGAGCTTGAGGAGATCTATATGCTTCAGGCACGCAGGCAAAACATGAATCTGGACGCCGAGGCTGAGGACCGTCTGCGCAAGGCCATCTGCGAGATGGTTGCCGCGAAAGACGAGAATTTCGGAAACGCGAGGAGTGTGATCGGACTGTTCAAGACAACCATGAAACGTCAGGGCGACCGCCTGCAGCGCGAATTCGACATCTACAACATCCCCACCGACGAGATGATGCGCATAAAGGCCGAGGACATCCCCTACGAGGAAGCGAAAAAGGTGGATCTGGAGGAATGCTTCCGCGAACTTGACCGGCTTGTGGGACTGAAAAGCGTGAAAGAGGAGATACGCAACCTCGCCGACTCCATATTTGCCGAGCAGGAACGCGCCCGACTGGAAGAGCGGCAGCCGAACGTGCCCATGTGCCACTACCAGTTCCTTGGCAATCCGGGCACGGGCAAAACCACCGTGGCGCGCATCATGGGCAACATATTCCATTCGCTCGGGCTGCTCCCCACCAACAAGCTGCTCGAGGTGAAACCCGCCGACCTCATCAGCGGATTTGTGGGGCAGACCGCCGCGCAGACCCGCAAGATGGTGAAACGCGGCCTCGGCGGCGTGTTCTTTATCGACGAGGCCTATGGCTTGCACGACGGCCATTACGGCGAAAAGGACGCCGCGCCCGAACTGCTCACCCTTCTCAACGATTACGAGGGGAAGATGGTGGCCATCGCCGCCGGCTATCCGCGCGAGATGAAAGCGTGGTCCGACACCAACACCGGACTTGACCGCCGCTTCAGGAAAAAGATTTACTTCGAGGATTACACCGCCGACGAACTGGCCGTGATTTTCGAGAACCTCTGCAGGAAACGCGGCATGAGGATGGACGACGACGCCCGCGAGGAGATGCACCGCTATTTCGACAAGCTCGTTCGCCACAAGACCGCCAGTTTCGGCAATGCCGCCGAGGCCGTGACGTATTTCGACCAGGTGCGCATCAATCAGGGCGCACGCCTGCGACGGCTGGGCAATTACACCCGCGACGATCTCTATATATTCACCTTTGAAGACATGACCTGACATGAAATGCTTTGAATGCAAGGCCGACATTGACGACGACAGCCTGTTCTGCGACCAGTGCGGCACCAAAATATACCTCTGTCCCCACTGCCGTGTTCCCGGCAAAGGGGAAGGGAAGCGCTGCGGCCTTTGCGGCAAGAAGCTCGTGGCCGCCGACACCATTGCATCGGCCGGCTCGGCGCAGGACACGGATTCGCAGCATGACACATGGCGGCAAGCTCAGGAAGCGCCGCATGCACAGCGCCCCACGCGGTTGGTGTGCCGTTCCGAAGGGATTACGCTGAACCTGCAGAACGGAGCTGTGCTCGGACGCCTCGAAGGCCCCTATCAGCGTGACCTCGGCCGACTGGAGTACATCTCCGCCCGGCATGCCCAGGTGTGGCAGGAGGCCGACCACTGGATTCTTTCCGATCTCGGTTCGCGAAACGGTTCGGCCGTCAACGGCCAGTGGTGCTATAACCCTCTCCCCTTCCGCACAGGCGACACCGTGCGGCTGGCCAACTATTATGACTTTATTGCGGAATGAGACTGAGATTTGAAATAGTGAGCCACGCCGGCCTCGTCCGCACACAGAACGAGGATATGGCATACGCCGGAGGGCAGACCGTGCGCGATGACAGCGACGCCTTCGAATTCGACATTCCTGACGAGGGGATGAAGTTCGGCGCCGTTGTGTGCGACGGCCTCGGCGGACGCGAAGGGGGAGAGAAAGCCTCGGCCCTCACCTGCAATATGTTCGACACTTTCGTCGACGACCTGCCTGTGGGGCTTGAACCGAACGACCTGATTCTACGCCTGAAGCGGTGGGCTCAGACCGCCAACGACACCATAATGGCCGAAAGCCAAGGAAACGGCATGGCCACCACGCTCACCGGACTGCTGCTCTATTTCGGCCAGGCATACATACTTAACTGCGGTGACTCACGCACCTACCGCCTGCGCTACGGCAACTTCCGCCAGCTCACGCGCGACCACTCCGAACGCAACCGGCTCAACGACCCGTCTGCTCCGGCCAACCTCATGTACAACTGCCTCGGCATTCCTGAAGCGTTCATCGACATAACCCCGACAAAGATTGTGGAGGGAGACCAGTACATCATCTGTTCCGACGGCCTGTCGGACTATGTGTCGGAGGCTGAGATGCAGACCAATATCCAGTCGGCTCAGGCACTCGTCGATGCAGCCCTGGCCGCCGGTGCCCCTGACAATGTTACAGTAATAACCCTGAAATTCACCTGACCATGAACGAGAAAATATACCGGCTTGCAGCGATATTTACTGCAATGGTGCAGAATCACGACACCTTCGGCGACCTCTGGAAAAACATCCGTCTCGGCGCTGAGGCTTTCGCACTGATGCTGTCTATGCCCGACACACTCCCCGGTGAATACGAATCGCCCGGCGAAAAGGCCAACCTGCTCTGCCAGATGCTCGACCAGATGGACGAGACCCAGTCGGCGCGCTTCTGCATCTCCGTGCGCGAGGAGATTGCCAGGCTTGACCCGACGAATGAGGACAACCGGAATGAACTGAAAATGCTCCGCGACTATATCGACCCGAAGCTGCCGATGGCGGAATTCTGCAAACGCTACAACCGGCATCTGAAGTTCGACCCGGTGGAGCGCACGGCCGAATATGAGGCTATTATTGCCGATGTGGAAAGCGAACTGGCCGAAGAACTCAAGGACGAGCCTCGCGGCATGGGCTACTGTTTCGGCTATTGGAGCGCAAAGAGCGCTGCACTTGCTCGTCGCGGCATACGATGGAAGTCGCCGGCGCTGATGAATCCCGGAGTGATGTTCGACTAACCTGATATTAAAGCATTAAAACACAACTAATAATATGGCAGCAGACAACGGCATGCGGTGCCTTTACCGCCTTATTCTTAAAGAAATAATAGAGATCGGCAAGGTGCATGAAACCTTCGAAGGCTCGGTATGCGCCGAAACCACTGACAGCGAGCAGTCGGTGATGGACAACATCGACCGGCTTATCGAAAAAGGCGTCACCGGGCTTTATCCCCTGAAGGCTCTGCTGATGGCATGCAACAACTGGTATTCGTTCGAAATCGTGCGCGAAAGTATGTTTGAGGGCGTCCTGTGGGAAGGCGTCAACAAAGGAGCACTCGCGCCCGACAACGAGGAGGGATGGGCGTGGCTTAGATTCGCCGCCATTTCAAACAATCCGGAATCATTCATGCTCGACATGACCTACTACTTCGACCTGGTTATGACGGCCGTGGAGCACGGCAACCAGGACGCCCGCGACATCATGGACATGATTTGGGAACCCGAAAACTGCCAGGAGGAGGACTAAGCACCATGAAACCGATATATCTCAGATTGTCAAAACCTTTCGGCGAACTTGCCGTAGAGGCTTCCCGCTTCTGGGGCAGTCCGGCATTGCCTCAGGGGATGGATTACCCGCAGTACATCGACGACGCAGGCGACGAATATCCCTATGTATTCATCTGCCAGATAAACCTTGCCGAGCTGAAAGCGTTTTGCGGCGACACGCCAAATCCGCTCCCTCCGACGGGGCTGCTCCTGTTTTTCGCAAAAATCGACCACTATCTCGGCCAGTTCGCCGACACCGACTGCATTGGCGGTGCAATCAGCGCACCCGATGCAGTGAAAGTGATTTACGTGAAGGATTGCTCCGGGCTGCGCGAGGTAGTGCTTGTGGATGACGAAGATCAACCCATGTCGCCCGATGCACTGGAAGTTTCATTCACCCGCGAGCACGACCCGCTGGCCGATGATGACCACGCACTTTTTGCCAGTCCCGACCACCGCGAATGGGGATCGTGGAACCACCCCTACGAGGACTGGCAGATACTCCTGCAGACCGACTCATTCTCAGGAATGGATTTCAACCTCAACTTCATGGATTTCGGGGTGCTCGACTTCCTGATTTCACCCGAAGCGTTGCACAACGCCGATTTCTCCGACGTCCGCGCCATAGTTCTCTCCACCTGACATAAACCCCGTTCAAAACATTTAAGTCACACCACTTTCCACCACATCACGATGAAAACATTTCTCACATGCCTGGTTCTGATTCTAATACCGCTATTTGCCTTTGCAACGCCGGAGAGCGCCGACGCGCTTGCCACAAATGGAGGTCTCGATTCGTTGGAACGCCTCATTCACGATAATCTGGCGTTCACCCGGCTCGACCCCGCTTCGGCCATGTGGAACTTCCTTCACGGCCCTGTTCTGCCGGTGCTTGAGCTGATTCTGATGCTTTTTGCCGTGGTACTTATCCTGCGGAGCACCGTAGCCAAATCGGCCGTTCCGTTCGTCCTGGCTGTGGGGTTGCAGATTTACCAGATACTGATGCTTGGCAACGATGCCGTGTGGTGGTGTCTGCCTGAAAACATGGGGCTGCATAAGGCGATTCTGGGCTTCATCCCGGTTGTGCTCTATCTTGTGCTGGAATTCAGCTACGTGATTCTGGTGTGGACATTCTCCAAGACCGGCGTGAGGATATGGCCTGTGCTTCTTGCCGCCGTGTTCCAATATTTCGCTATGGCAATCGGCTACATGATTGCAGGCAATCTGTGGATAGGATTGGTTGTAATTTACGCCATTCCGCTGCTCATGAATGGAGCTAAAGGTGGCTCTTCGGCCGTGAAGGACACGCTGCTGCTAATCGTGGGTGTAATCGGGTTCATGGTCACACTCTCGTTCGCCGCCTTTACCGGAGGTAAGATTGTGGCAGCAATCGTAATGACATGCCCGGCTGCCGGCATCGGTCTGGCCCTGCTGTTCAAGCGGCTGCAGAACCGCGACTACACGGCACGTCAGCTGCCCAACGGCAAATGGGCCGTGTACAACGACGTGTTCGACACCCACGCCCAGGCTCTCCGCCACATCGAACGGATGCGGGAGCAGGACAAGGCACGCGACGAGCAGGGCCGCCGCCGCAACAACTGGTGAAACCGGTTGGCCGGTTATTTGTCGAGATTTTCGAGGATGGCTTTGAGCTCCTCGTCGGTTGCTACAAGACGCGAGCGGCATTCGCCGATCAGTTCGGTGGCACGGCGTGTGAGCGCCGCAAGGCGGTCGATGTCGCACTCGTCGCTCTGCATGTGGCGCAGAATTCCTTCAAGTTCTGTAATAGCCTGAGTGTATGTAAGTTCTTTTACCGGTGTCATAGTTGTATTAATGCACAATTCACAATGCACAATGCACGATGCACGATTGCTAATTGTTAATTTCTAATTGCTGATTCCTATTTTCTAATTTACTGTGGAGGTTGCGGTGCCGTCGGCAAGCTGGGTTTCTATGGTGGTGCCGGAGGGCAGTTCGGCAACCGAGGTGACGGCATGGCCGCCGACACGGGTTATGGAGTAGCCGCGCCTGAGCGTAGCCATGGGTGAAAGCGCATCAAGCAGCGTCTGCAACGCATCGAGCCGGGCCGCACGCTTCTGCAGCTGATTGCGCGAAGCCTCCGTGATGGCATGAAGCGTCATGTCGAGACGCGTGAACTGCGGGGCAATGCGGCGTCCGCTGAGTCCGGCAAGCTGTGCCGCTGCATTACGCATGCGTCCGCGCGCCTTCTCAACCGCACCTGCGGCAGCGAGCGGCAGCAGACTTTCGGCCTGCGCAAGCTGTTCGCGGTTGCCCGAAATGCGCTGTGTGGCAAACTGCAGAATGCGATTGCCCACCTGCGAAAGGAATGCCAGGGCATTCTCGCCGTTCGACACGAGCCACTCGGCCACGGCCGTGGGGGTCTTGAAACGCAGATTGGCCACCCAGTCGAGCACGGTCACGTCGCGCTCATGGCCGATGCCGATAGCCACCGGCAGCGGGAACTGCGCCACGTTTGCGGCAAGCTCGTAATCCTCGTAGGCCTGAAGGTCGGAGGTGGCGCCACCACCTCGGATAATCACCACGCCATCCCACATATGGCTGTCGGCAGCCACCTGCTCCAAAGCTGAAATTATGGACCTCGGAGCCGACGCTCCCTGCATCACAGCCGGATAGAGCCGGGTGCGGAAGCGCAGATGCGAGGGGTTGTGGTAAAGCTGATTCATGAAATCGCCGTAACCGGCAGCACCCGGCGCCGAAATCACAGCTATGCGCTGCGGCACAACAGGCCATTTCAGCTCGCGGTTAAGTTCGAGAATCCCCTCCTCCTTGAGCCGCGCGAGAATCTCGCGGCGGCGACGCAGGAGGTCGCCCATGGTGTACTCCGGATTTACGGCGCTCACCACCAGTGAGAATCCGTAGACGGGATGCATCGACGCCGACACCCTCAGCATCACTTTCAGGCCGGTGGCGAACCGCTGACCCGTCGCTGCATAGAATTCATGGTCTATGCGCACGAAGGTGTTGGCCCAGATTACGCCACGCGCCTTTGCCACCTGCACCCCGCGCTCATCCTTCTGCAGCAGCTCCATATAGCAATGGCCGCCGCGCACCGCCACATCGAGCAGTTCCGCAGTGACCCATACGTTCTGTGTTTCAGGGCGCTGCACAAGCGAAGCCACCGTACGGGCAAGCTCAAGCAGCGACAGCACTTTTGTTTCCATTCAGAATTTGTGATATTCCGCCGTTATTTCATTGACTATCATAACACCGCCCATATCGTAGGGTCGCGACCTGTCGCGACTGCCTATTAGCCGATCAGCGCCATGTTTTGCCGATTGATATTTCAGATATTGCAGTCGCGACAGGTCGCGACCCTACGTTTGAGACACACTCCTGACAAATGCGGCTATCCGCAGGATTCATCTCATTTTTTAATCGGGTCGAAGCGCTTGCCGTTCCAGCGGTAGCTCAGAGAGCTGCGGAGCAGTTTTTCACGCCCTTTCGATTCTATTTCAGGGAGATATTCACCCAGATTGTTGGTGAGAGTGAGCACGCCGGTCTGCGGATCGAATGTGGCCGATGCCAGAGTGAACGGATAGAGATTCTCCAGATCCTCCTTCTGGCCTTTCGCCTCGGGCAGCATCCACTGCTCCAGACCGGGAGCTGTGAACTGGCCGGTCGCGGCAGGTTTCCAGGCGGAGGTGTACACATCCACCGAGCTGTCGGCCACCGGAGTCTTTATGGTGGTCACCACCACCAGCAACGTATCGGATTTTTGAGGCAGCAGTGAAATCTCCACGGTCTGTGCGCCCGAGGTCTCCACCTTTATCTGTGAATCCGTCAGCGACAGTACGCGGGCATTTCCGGCAAGCGCGTTTTTCGACGGCTTGTCCGAACCGCTGTTGAAATAGTCGAGCATGTCGAGGCGCGTCATGCGGTCGATGGTGGGAAAGACGGCCGCCGGCGCATCGGCGAAGGCAGCAGATGGCGTCAGCCCACCGGCATTTGCCATATCCGTGGTGCCAAGCCTCATCTCCGACTGTCCCCAGGCCATGCAGGCTCCGACAACAGCCACTATGGCCATGAATATAATCCGTTTCATTTCAGTGTGCTGTTAGGGTGTAAGTAGTCAGCGGCGGCTGCGGCGCGAACGCTTCTTGAACATCTCGAAACTGTCGTAGGCATCCGCTGGCGCTTCTTCGGCGTGTTTATCCTTTGTGCGGCGCATAGACACCTTGGCATAGTCCTTGTCGGCCGAGGCCACTTCGCTCTGTATGCGCTTGCCCATGAAGTCGGCACCTTTCAGATTGGCCACCACGCGCTTGGCATCTGACTTCTTCACATCGAACAGCGAATAGCCCGGCATGAGGTCGATGCGGCCTACATCCACGCGCTTGCCCGGGACGAGGCGGTTGAGCATCTCGATGAGGTTGCCGGCATAGAAACCGTCGCGCTTGCCCACGCTGATGTAGATGCGTTCCATCCCCTTCGATGCCGTGCGGCGGTCCTTCTCCTCCTTGGTGGCAGGCTCGTCGTCGCGGTGCTTCTTCTCCTTGCGGGGTTTCTCGTCGATAAAGTCAATCTGCGGTGCGTCCTTGTAGTATTCGAGCAGACGGTTGAACTCAAGCGAGAGCACACGCTTCACAAGGTCCTCGTTGGAGAGCCAGCCCAGTTTCTTGATCACGCCGGGGAGGAAACGCGCAATCTCCTCGTCGTTCACCTCCACGCGCTCCAGGCGGTCGGCAAGCCAGAACAGCTGCTTCTCGATGATATGGTCGGGGGTGGGCACCTCCTTGCGTTCGAAAGTCTTTCCGATTATGCGCTCAATCTCGCGCAACTTCCCTTTCTCGCGCGAATGGATTATGGCGATGGACACACCGGTTTTGCCGGCACGTCCGGTACGGCCCGAACGGTGAGTGTACACGGCGGTGTCCTCGGGGAGGCCGTAGTTTATAACGTGCGTAAGGTCGTCGACATCAAGTCCACGGGCGGCCACGTCGGTGGCCACGAGCAGCGAAATCACGCGGTCGCGGAATTTTTTCATCACAATGTCGCGCTGCTGCTGCGAGAGGTCGCCGTGCAGGGCATCGGCATTGTAGCCGTCACGGATAAGATTTTCGGCCACCTCGTGGGTGTCGCGGCGGGTGCGGCAGAAGATTATGGCGTAGATGTTGGGCGAATTGTCGGCGATACGTTTAAGAGCCAGATATTTGTCGCGTGCGTTCACCATATAGTAGATATGGCGCACATTGGCAGCCCCCTCGTTGCGCGTGCCGATCACGAATTCCACCGGATCGTGCATGAAACGGTTGGCTATCTTGGCAATCTCCTTCGGCATGGTGGCCGAGAACATGAGCATCTTGCGCTCCTGCGGAACATGCTCAAGAATCTGGTTGATGGAGTCTACGAAACCCATGTTGAGCATTTCGTCGGCCTCGTCGAGGATGACGGTGTGCACGTCGTCGAGCTTCACCACACCGCGGTCGATGAGGTCGATGAGGCGGCCGGGAGTGGCCACTATAATCTGAACACCCTCGCGGAGCGAGCGGATCTGACTCTGTATGCTCGAACCGCCATAGACGGGGAGCACTTTCAGTCCGGGCATATATTTGGAGAAGTCCGCCAGATCGGAAGCGATCTGAAGGCACAGCTCACGTGTAGGCGAGAGCACCAGTGCCTGAGGCACATGACGGTCTACATCAATGCGCTGCAGCACCGGCAGACCGAACGCTGCGGTCTTACCCGTACCGGTCTGTGCGAGGGCCACAACATCGCCCTCCTGCCCCAGCAGATGGGGAATCACTTTTTCCTGCACGGGCATAGGAGCCTCGAAACCAAGTTCTTCGATGGCGCGCCTCAACGGTTCGTTCACGCCTAATTCTTCAAATGTCATATATCTGTTTTTAGTTTGTACATACAAAGCTACTAATAAAATAGCTAATAATAAAATAGCATACGCGTCACAATGGTTCGGAAACAGGAGCGTTTTTCGCAAAAATTATCCTCTCTGCTGCTAATCTCACGGATTTTCCTTAATTTTGTTGAACCGCACAGCCCTTCGGCGGACACGAAACATGGACACAGGAAAGAAAAAAACGCTTTACGTCACCGACCTCGACGGCACCCTTTTGGGTGCGGACAGCCGCATCAGCCGGCGCTCGGCAGCCATTCTCAACGAACTGGCGCGGCGGGGCGTCATGATTACGCCTGCCACGGCTCGCACCCCCGCCACAGTGCAGCCGCTGTTTGCCGGAGTAAGCCAGAGCGTGTACACTAATGCCGACGGCAAGCACTTGCCCCTCCCCGCCATAGTAATGACCGGGGGCGCCCTGTGGGACCGCACCCGCGAGCGTTTCGAAAGCTGCACGCTCATCCCGGAGGCCGATGCGGAGCGCATCCGCGACACTTTCGGGCGCCAGTCCTTGCGTCCGTTCATCTATTGCCTTAGCGGCGATTCGTTTCTCAACGTCTACCACCCCGCAGCCATGTCGCGCCGCGAGAACAGTTTCTATCAGGAACGCCGCCATCTGCAACTCAAACGGTTCCACCTTGACCAGCAGCCGGCACGCCTCGACTGCGTGGCGCTGTTCTTTGCCATCGGGCCGGTTGAGGCGGTAAAGCAAGCATCGGAGGAACTGCGGAAGGTGACCGACTGCGCCACCGCATGGTATCCCGACGTAATCATGCCCGACACGGGACTGATTGATATCTATGCCCCCGGAGTGTCGAAAGCTCACGCCGTCAGTGAACTTGCCCTGCGCGTCGGTGCCGACGAGACGGTGGTGTTCGGCGATAATCTCAACGACCTCCCCATGATGCGTGTGGCCACAACGGCCGTCGCCGTGGGCAATGCCCTCCCCGAGGTGAAAGAGGCTGCCGACATTGTGATAGGCCCGAACACCCAAGATGCTGTGCCGCTGTTCATAGCCCAAAGGGAGGGTATCGACGTCAGCGACATCCCTGACCTTTAGCCACCAGACCGCAACCATGAACATCTACGAAATCAGACGCTTCGGAGTGGCCGCGTTTCTGGCCGTGTCGGTCGGGCTTGTGGCATTTTTCCTGTATGTGAGCAACAATCTGGTCAACGACCTCGCCACACAGGAACGCGAACGCATGCAGATCTGGGCCGACGCCACCAAACAGATTGCCGACATAGGCATGTCGGACGACGCCGCCTCATCGTCCGACATCGATTTCCTTTTCAGCATCATCGAGCGCAACCATACCATCCCCGTACTGCTCACCGACGATGACGGCAACATACTGCTGCACCGTAATTTCGACCTCCCCGAACCGGTGGATTCGCTCACGCCGTGGGTGATTTCGGCTGCGAACGAACGCTATCTGCGCGGCAAACTCGCCACGCTGCAGAAACGCGCCAACGTGATTCACATCATAATCACGCCCGACAATCTGCAGCACCTGTATTACGACGATTCGAAGCTGCTGCGCAGGCTTAGCTATTACCCCTACATCCAGCTGTTTGTGATGCTGGCGTTCATCCTTGTGGTCTACTTCGCCGTGAACTCCACCCGCAGCGCCGAGCAGAACAAGGTGTGGGTAGGACTGTCGAAAGAGACCGCACATCAGCTCGGCACCCCCATCTCCTCCCTTATGGCCTGGATGGAACTGCTGCGGTCGATGGATTTCGACCCCGAGATGGTGCGCGAGATGAACAAGGATGTAGACCGCCTCAGCACCATCGCCTCGCGTTTCTCGAAAATCGGCTCACAGCCGCAGATGGAGACCGATAACGTGAACACCGTGGTGGGCCATGCGGCATCCTACATGGCCACGCGCATTTCATCGCGCATCACCCTCACCACCTCCCTCTGCCCCGAACCGCTCAACGTGCGGCTCAGCGCACCGCTGTTCGAGTGGGTGATGGAAAATCTCATCAAAAACGCCGTTGACGCCATGGAAGGCACCGGCTCAATCACCATCGTCACCTCGCGCGAAGGACGCAACGCCTGCATCACCGTCACCGACACCGGCAAAGGTATCTCGCGCAAAAACCAGAAAGCGGTGTTCAACCCCGGCTTCACCACCAAGAAACGCGGCTGGGGCCTGGGCCTCACCCTGGCCAAACGCATCATAGGCCAGTATCACCGCGGCCGCATCTTCGTCAGCCATTCCGAACCGGGTGTAGGCACCACCTTCACCATCCTCCTGCCGTTAGTCTGAAAAAACACCCCTTATCCGAATTATCAGAACCATCCGTATTCATCAGAATTATCGGAACTTTTCAGAATTTATCAGAACTTATCCGCCGAATAAACTCTGATAAATTCGGATAAACTCTGATAAGTTCCTATAAGGAGCGCAGAGAGACGCTCAATTAATTTATGTTAATATTTCGGAATTTCTGTTGGGCCTTTCCGACAATAATTATTATCTTTGCATCAGCAAATAAGAAACATAATACATAAAGGGTTCGGCGCTGTGTTGCGCCCACGTTCGCTCTCCTTACCGTTTCGTCTATTACCTAATTACCTAATTACCTAATATTTTACCAAATTTATTATCCATGAGAAAATCTCTACTCTTTCTGGCAGCCGCAGCGCTGTCAACCGCCGCATTCGCACAAGAAATCCCCACGGGAGATGTATGCATTCAAAGTGTCACACACCCTACTTACTGGTTCAACCAAGGCTGGAGCTGGGGAACTCAGGTAGCGCTCAAGACACAGCCTAAAGTTTACACTATCACAGCAAACGGCGACGGCACATACAAACTCTCTTCAACCACAGGATGCATCAAAGATGACGGCGGCCTCTGGGCCGACGGCAACGATGGCAACGCAGCTTCGTTCAAAATCACCAAATCCGGTGAAAATTACATTTTGTCTTCAAAAGACAACTTTGTAGCGCTCGATGTTTTTGCCAACTTCAGAACTGACGACCCCGCAGAACTGAACGGCTGGGTATATCAGAAACCTTACATCGGCACAGACGTTTGGACAATCAAGACCGATGCCACGGCCAAGGAAGAATGGAAAATATACACCGTCGACCAGATGAAAAAGAACTTTGCCGACGCTACTGAGCAGAATCCCATGGAGGCATCATTCCTCATCGCTGCCGCCAACATCGACATCAACGACAAAGCCAACGATACAGCTTGGAAATACACTGTCGGTGGCGAAAACAAAGGCATGGTTTATCCCGATGCCGGATGGTTTGAAGATGAAGGTCCCAAACCCGATGAATGGCAGACCAAAGCAACTTATGCATGGTTTGAAAATGACAACAAAGGCGCAGAAATCGTAGTTGAACAGGCTGTGGAAGGCTGCCCCGAAGGTAATTACACCGCAATTTATCGAGTAGTGACCCAGAGCTGCAACCCTGTGAAAATCTTCTTCAACGATTCAGAAGGCGAGGTTCCCGCAATCAAAGAAAAAGATCTGTGGTACCGTTCTTCTTTCGAAGGCATGGCAGATGACGCCAACATGAAATCATGTAATTTCAAAGTTGGTGCAGACGGCAAGCTCAGCATCAAGATGACTCAGCAGGGTCTTGCTGACAACCAAAACCGTTTTGCTTTCAAAAACTTCGACCTTCTTTACAAAGGCAACGGCAACTCCGGCATCGAGGGCGTAGAGTTCGAGGCTGTTGACGCTGACGCTCCCGCAGAATACTACAACATGCAGGGCATCCGCGTGGCTGAACCCACCACAGGCCTGTACATCGTACGTCAGGGCAACAAGGTAAGCAAGCAGCTCATCCGCAAATAATCCAGCCTGACGCACACACAAACCCACACCGCAGGGGCGCACAGCACGTGCGCCCCTGCCTCGTATTTTCCCGGCCATACGCGGCCGCCCCATTGTACGTGCGCAATAAATTGCGCCCCTACCATGAATCATCCATCGTGAATCGTGCATTGTGCATCGTGAATCGTGCATCACACCACGCGCCGCCGCATGTATTTGATTTGTCAATGCGGAAAAAAATCAGTAATTTTGTTATCGTGAAAACTGAACAGGAAATCAACCCGACAAAGGTGGAGGCGGCACTTTATCTGTTCCCCGTGCCGCTGAGCGACAGCTCCCCCATCGGTAGCGTTCTCCCCGCGGAGAACGCCGCGTTGTTGCGCGGCATCAGACACTTCATTGTGGAGAACGTGCGGTCGGCACGCCGGTTCCTGAAAAAAGTGGACCCGGCCACCGACATTGATTCGCTGACGTTTACCGTCCTGGACGAACACACCGACGCACGCGAGGTGTCGGCCATGCTGCAGCCGCTCCGTCAGGGACACCCCATGGGGGTGATTTCCGAAGCCGGATGCCCGGCAGTGGCCGATCCAGGAGCCGACGCAGTAGCCGTGGCTCAGCGCGAAGGGCTGAAGGTGATGCCGCTCGTCGGCCCGTCGAGCATCCTGTTGGCCCTGATGGGGTCGGGGTTCAACGGGCAGAGCTTCGCCTTCAACGGCTACCTTCCTATCGACGCCACCCGACGCACAGCACGCCTCAAGGAGATGGAGCGCCGCATAGCCCGCGAACGGCAGACACAGATTTTCATTGAGACACCCTACCGCAACAACCGCCTGATAGCCGAACTCACCACGCGCCTCCCCGGCAGCATGCTGCTATGCGTGGCCTCCGACCTCACCGGCTCGCGCCAGAGCATTGTGACCCGCCCGCTGTCGCAATGGGCCACAGCAACCTATAACTACGACAAGATTCCAACCATATTCCTCCTCTTCTCCTGATTCAGACCTGTCTGACCAGTCCGACAAGTCCGACGCAAAAAAAATAACAACCGTAAACAATGGCACGCTACAAGAAACGTCCGACCATACAGCCCGGCATGCCGGGGCTGTTCGACGACTTCGACGACTCGCTGTTCACGAGCGCCGACGATTTTCCTGTGCACCCTGCCATTGAGAAGGAGGCGGAAAGACGTCTCGCCGCCGAAAAGGAGAAACGGGAAAGGATGCTGTTCGACGACGGCGACACGTTCTCGCCACTTGAAGCACTCCCAACCATCGACCGCCTGAAATTCATCTCGTTCGGCTCCGGAAGTTCGGGCAACTGCGCCTACTTCGGCGACGATACATCGGGATTCCTCATCGATGCGGGAGTGGACATGGTGCATGTTGTCGACGAGCTGCACCGCAACGGCATAGACATGAAAACCGTGAAGGGGATAGCCCTTACACACGACCACAGCGACCACGTGCGCTACGTCTACGCCTTTCTGCGCAAATACCGCCACATGCAGGTGTTCTGCACGCCGCGTGCGCTCAACGGCCTGTTGCGCCGCCATGCCATCTCCAACCGTATCAAGGACTATCACCACGCCATATACAAGGAACACCCGTTCACCATCGGCAACTTCACGCTGCTGGCATTCGAGGTGATGCATGACGGCACCGACAATGCCGGATACTACATCACCAACGGAGCGCACCACATAGTGGTGGCTACAGATTTGGGCTGCATCTCCGAACGCGCCGACTTCTACATGCGCAAAGCCAACTACCTCATGATCGAGGCCAACTACAATGCGCCCATGCTGGCCGCCGGCACCTATCCCGAATATCTCAAGGCCCGCATCCGCTCGGACAACGGGCATCTCGACAATGAGGTTACGGCCCAATATCTGGCACGCATCTACACTCCTGCGCTGCGCAACATCTTCCTGTGCCATCTCAGCAAGGATAACAACACCCCCGACATAGCCCTGGCGGCTGTGGAGAACGCGCTCCGGCAGGCCGGAGTGACCGAGATAGGCGACTGCTCCGAATCGCCCTACGCGCGCATGGCTCCCGTGCAACTCATGGCCCTGCCGCGTTTCGTTTCAACCGGACTAATCACATTGCGACTGAAATGAACAGCACTGCACCCACCACACATCGTTCGGCCGCCGCATGCTGGATTGAAGCCATGCGTCTGCGCACCCTGCCGGTATCGGCCGCAGGCGTTGTGATGGCAGCCGCGCTGGGCGTGGCCCACGGTCAGGTGAGATGGTTGCCGTGGACGCTCTGCCTCATCTTCGCCCTGCTCGCACAGATAGCATCAAACTTTGCCAACGAATATTTCGATTTCCGCGACGGCCTCGACCGCAAAGGCCGCGTAGGCCCGCGACGCGGAGTCACCGAGGGCGACATCTCGCCCCGTGCCATGCTCACCGCCACAATCCTCACCTTAGGCATCGCCGCCGCCATAGGCTGCACCCTTATTTATTGGGGCGGATGGTGGCTGCTGGCCGCCGGCATAGTGATTGTACTGGGGGCGCTGGCCTACTCCGCAGGTCCATATCCGCTCTCGCGCCATGCACTCGGCGAAGTGGCGGTAATCCTGTTCTTCGGTATCGTGCCTGTCACTCTCACGTACTATGTGATTTCCGGGCCGGTAACGCCTGCCGTGTGGTTCACAGCCCTCTCCACCGGGCTACTCGGCGCGAATATCCTGATTGTCAACAACTATCGCGACATAGCCGACGACAAGGCTGTGGGGAAAACCACCCTCGCCACCATCGTAGGCCCTAAAGCCACACTGCTGCTCTACCTCATCGACGGCGTGGCCGCCGTAGGGCTGATGATGCCCCAATGGCGGCAGATGCCCGAAGGGTGGCAGAGCGTGCCCACCATCACCCTCACCATCATAGTGCTGCTGTGGCTGAGAATCAGGAAAGCCAAAGGAACGGCGCTCAACCCCATGCTCGGGGCAACCGCAATGGTGATGCTGCTCTATGCCCTGGCATTCCTTGCCGCCAACATTTTCACGAACTAAACCGCCCAATCCCGAAAGTGATTCTGCAATCGCTCGCCATAACCAACTTCAAGAACATAGCCGACGCCATGCTTGAATTCTCCCCGAAAATCAACTGCTTTTTGGGGAACAACGGCATGGGCAAAAGCAACCTGCTCGACGCCATTTACTACCTGAGTTTCTGCAAAAGTTTCTCGGGGATGCCCGATGCGGCTCTCACCATGCGCGGTGCCGAATTCACCACCCTGCGCGGACGCTACCTGCGGCGCAACGCCCAGGAAGAACTCACCCTGGGGCTGCAGAACGGCCGACGCAAATCGTTCAAGCGCAAAGGGAAGGAATACGAGCGCCTGAGCGCCCATATCGGAGCATTTCCGCTCGTTATGATATCTCCGGCCGACCAGGACCTTATCACCGGCACCGGCGAGGAACGGCGCAAATTCATGGACATTGTCATCTCGCAATCCGACACCGTTTACCTTGACCACCTCATCCGCTACAACCGCGCTCTGCAGCAGCGCAACAAGCTGTTGCGCGACCATGTGGTGGACCACTCGCTCTACATGGCCGTGGAACTGGCCATGAGCCGCTCGGCCCACTACCTCACCACTGCGCGCCTGCGGTGGACCGACACCCTCACCGACATCTTCAACCCCATATATTCAGGCATCGCCGCCGACGGCGAAACTCCCTCACTGGCCCTGCGCAGCCATCTGACCGAAAATCCCGGTTCCCTGCAGGAACTTCTTGACCAGAGCCGCCGGCACGACGAAATCGTAGGACATACTTCCGTAGGTCCGCACCGCGACGACATTGACCTGCAGCTGTGCGGCATGCCCGTGCGCCGCGCCGCCTCGCAGGGACAGTGCAAAACCTACACCATAGCCCTGAGGCTCGCGCAGTACGATTTTCTGCGCCGCGCAGCCAACATGAAACCGCTGCTGCTGCTCGACGATATTTTCGACAAGCTCGACGCCACCCGCGTGGAACGACTCATCAGTCTCGTGGCAGACGAGGAGGCCTTCGGACAGATTTTTATCACCGACACCAACCGCGACCACCTCGACAACATCATCAACCGCGCCAACCATCCGCACTGCTCGTGGCAGGTGGAAACGGGCCGATTCATACAGATGCAATGAAACGAACGGAACCGCAGACCATCCGACAGATAATCGACCGGGTGCTCGACGCCTCGGCCGGACGCACATCTGTGCTCGAACACCGCGCCGCAGCGTTGTGGGCCGACACAATGGGGCCGACCATAACCCGTCACACCATCAGGCGCTATGTGGCGAAAGGGGTGCTGCACGTCTATCTTGATTCGGCCCCCTTGAAAAGCGAACTCGAATTCCAGAAATCCCATATCGTGCAGGCCATCAACACCGCCCTCGGGGCCGACGCTCTCACCTCCCTCCAGATCCATTGAACAAAGGAATGGAGAATAGAAACAGATAATAGTAAAGAAAACAGATAATAATAAAGATTAGAATTCTGAATACTAAATCATGCATCGTGCATCATGAATCGTGAATCATAAAAAATCGTGCATCATGCATCGTGAATCGTGAATCATATGAACGCTATACAACTACCCGAATGCAACAATCCCCGCGTGCCGGTGGCCGAACACCCCTGGCACCATATGGTGGAGATACAGCCACGCTTCAACGACTTCGACATCTTCCGCCACGTCAATAACTCCTCCTACATGCAGTATCTCGACCTGGCCAAGGTGAAATACTTCGAGACGGCTTTGGGGCATAAGGTAAGCACCGACGCCGAGATTGCCGCTGTGATCGTCAACATAAACGTGAACTTCTACTCCCCCACCTACTTCAATGAGCCGGTGGTGGTTCTCACGGCATGCGTGCGCATATCGCAGCACAGCTTCACCCTCGAACAGCGCGTGGTGAACCCAGAGACAGGCGACGTGAAGTGTGCGGCCACCGTCGTGCTGGCGGCCATCGACCCTGCCACAGCCACCTCTGCCCCGCTCAGCCCCGAGTGGAAAGCAGGACTGGCACGCATGGAAAGCTGACATGTGCCGTCAATTTGGCCGTTATGGCCAAAAGCATTAAATTTGCAACACCCGAAGCCACCATACCCCGGCTTCTCGAACCTTACTGACTATGGAAATAGAACATTCGATGCGCAAGATTCTCCAGGCAGAGAGCAGCGCAATCCTCAACATACCTTATTCCGCCGATTACGACAAGGCGGTGGAACTCATAGTGGAGCATGTGCACCGCCGCGGCGGCAAACTCGTCACCTCCGGAATGGGTAAGGCCGGCCAGATAGCCATGAACATAGCCACCACATTCAGCTCCACCGGCATTCCGGCCGTCAACCTCCATCCCTCCGAAGCCCAGCACGGCGACCTGGGCGTGCTTCAGCCCAACGACGTGATGCTGCTCATCTCCAACTCCGGCAAGACGCGCGAAATACTTGAGCTTGTGGCACTCGCACGCAACCTCATTGCCAACGTGCCCATCATCGTGATCACAGGACATGCGCAAAGCCCCCTGGCCGAACTGGCCGACGCCACACTCTTCACCGGGGGCGCACCCGAGGTCTGCCCCCTTGGCCTGACACCCACCACCTCCACCACCCTCATGACCGTCATCGGCGACATCCTTGTGGTAAACGTGATGAACCGCACCGGTTTCACCCCCCACGATTATGCCCTCCGCCATCACGGAGGCTACCTCGGCGACGCAGCCCGCGGCAAAAGCGGCAAATAAGCCACACAAGTCTGAATGCCGGTGCATAGATATTAACCGCTTTCCATGATAATGCTTTCGCCTTATTGTAGGGACATCTATCACCTCTGCTCACTTCAAGCATATTGCAGGACAATTCCGGCTTTACCTCAAATTAAGCGGTCAATAATTTTATCAGATAACCATTATGTCAACAGCAATAGCAGGCGCAACGCCATCAAGTCCGCTGCCCAAGGTAGAGGACATGCGCGTGGCCATCGTCACAGCCGAATGGAACGGCCACATCACCTCAAAACTCCGTCAGGGCGCACTCGACCTTTTCAAACAGCAGGGATTCGACCTTGACAACGATGTGGAATGCTTCGACGTGCCGGGCGCAGTGGAACTGACTTTCGCAGCCTCACAGCTCATCGAGACTGAGCTTTTCGACGTCGTGATTGTGTTCGGCTGCGTGATCCGCGGCGACACACCCCATTTCGATTATGTATGCCAGAGCGTCACACAGGGCGTAACCGAGCTCAACTCCGACTGCACCACCCCCGTTATTTTCGGACTGCTCACAGTGGAGAACGAACAGCAGGCGCTCGACCGCGTCGGCGGTCCTATGGGCCACAAAGGCGTAGAGGCTGCCGAGACAGCCATCCGCATGGTAGCCTTCAAACGCCGTGTGGAGTCGCTCTGATTCTGCTCTAATTCTCCTCCGATTTCGTCGGAACAATAGTTCTCTGCAGATGCGGAGTGTCGAACTTTTTTCTTACCTTTGCAGCTTGGAAAAAGTTGTTCATTAAAAACACTCTGCAATGAGCACAAAATACATCTTCGTCACCGGCGGCGTGGTTTCCTCGCTGGGGAAAGGCATCATTTCATCATCTCTCGCCAATCTGCTGATAGCAAGGGGATTTAAAGTAACCATCCAGAAATTCGACCCCTACATCAACATTGATCCGGGAACGCTCAACCCTTATGAGCATGGAGAATGCTACGTGACCGTAGACGGCCATGAGGCCGACCTTGACCTGGGACACTACGAACGCTTCACCGACATACGCACCACCCGCGCCAACAACGTGACCACCGGACGCATCTACCAGAGCGTCATTGACAAGGAGCGCCGCGGCGACTATCTGGGAAAGACGGTGCAGATTGTACCCCATATTACCGACGAGATAAAACGCCGTGTGAAACAGCTCGGCCACACCGGCGACTACGATTTCATAATCACCGAGATAGGCGGTGTGGTAGGCGACATAGAGTCGCTCCCGTTCCTCGAGGCAGTGCGTCAGCTGCGGTGGGAACTCGGTGCCGACAGCCTTTGCATCCACCTGACTTATGTACCTTATATAGCTGCTGCCAAGGAGCTGAAAACCAAGCCTACGCAGCACTCCGTAAAACAGCTGCAGGAACTCGGCATCCAGCCCGACGTACTTGTTCTGCGCACGGAGCATGAAATAACCCCCGAAGTACGCGCCAAAATCGCGCTGTTCTGCAACGTGGCGCCGGAGGATGTGGTGCAATCAATCGACGTACCGTCGATTTATCTTGTACCCGTAAAGATGCATGAACAGCATCTCGACGAAATTGTGCTCCGCCTCACCCACACGCCATCGGAAAGCGAACCACATATGGCACCGTGGCTCAACTTCCTGCACAAGATGGAGAACGCCACAAAACCGGTGACCATCGGCCTTGTCGGAAAATACGTGGAGCTGCAGGACGCCTATAAATCGATTAACGAGGCGCTGTTCCAGGCCGCCACATACGCCGACCACAAGCTCGACCTGCGCTACATCCATTCGGAGAAGCTTGACGAGCAGAACGTTGACAGCACCCTCCGCGACATGGACGGCGTGATTATCGCCCCTGGATTCGGTCAGCGTGGCATCGAGGGAAAATTCGTGGCCCTGAAGTGGTGCCGCGAGCACGATGTGCCCACATTCGGCATCTGTCTGGGCATGCAGTGCATGGTGATTGAATTCGCCCGCAATGTGCTGGGTTACGCCGATGCCAACTCCACCGAGATGAACTCCACCACACCCCACAATGTAATCGACCTGATGGAGGAGCAGAAAAGCATCTCGAACATGGGAGGCACCATGCGTCTGGGAGCCTATGACTGCCACCTGCGCCCCGGCTCACTTGCAGCCGCTGCCTATGGCACCGAGCATGTGAGCGAACGCCACCGCCACCGCTTCGAGTTCAACGAGAAATACCGCGGGGAATTCGAAAAAGCCGGAATGCTCTGCGTGGGCGAGAACCCGCTGTCGCATCTGGTTGAAGTGGTTGAGATTCCCGGCAAACGCTGGTTCCTCGGCACACAGTACCATCCGGAGTACAGCTCCACGGTGCTCAATCCAAGCCCCCTGTTCCGCAGCTTCGTAAACGCTGCCATAGCCTACCGCGACGAGCGCAAATAATCAACGTAACAGTAACCCCTAACATAAATCATGGATAAAAACACTCTCCTTGGCATGCTTCTGATGGGTCTGGTAATCTTCGGATTCATGTGGCTCAACCAGAGCGACCAAGAAAAGCTACAGCAGGAACTGCAGCAACAAGCCGTTGAGCAGCAGGAAAAGGAAGCAGCCGAAGCGGCACGTGCTTTCGCCATCGACAGTATCACACCAGCCGAGGCTGCATCGGTGCCCGCACTGATTCATTCGGTAGGCGCCGCTGCCGATACCACGGCTTCCGGTTCGCTTAACTACCGCACCAAGACCGCAAACCTCACCCTGGCGGCCGACAACACCGTGAGCGGTACCGTCGAGGCTGCCGACACCACACTGAGCTATGATGCAGTGGTCAATTCGCAGTTCGGCGCCGACCTCACGCCCGAAAACCGCCGCACCGCCATCGCCAACCTCCGCTCGGCTCTCACCGACGCCGACCGCTACAAAGGTTTCGCACGCTATCTTAACGGCGACGAGCAGCTTGTCACACTCGAAAACGATGTGCTCAGCCTGCAGATTTCCTCGCACGGAGGCAACATAGCCCAGGCCACACTGCTGGACTATTACAACTATCTGCCCGAATCGGCCACCTCCGAGAAAATCGACACCACACGCGTGGATGTGTGGCAGATGAACGAGGCCGCCTACAATTTCATTCTCACCTCGGCCTCACAGCGTTTCGACACCTCCAACTTCTATTTCACCCCCGAAGTGGTCAATGACTCCACCGTGGTGATGAAGCTCGACCTCGGCAAAGGTGCCGAATGGGCCCTCCGCTACACGCTGCCTAAAGGCTCGTATGTGGTGAAGATGGAGATGCTGCAGCAGAACATGGCCACCGTAATCCCCTCGGGAGTGGCCACAGTTGAGATGCAGTGGCACCAGCGCATGGGCCGCAACGAGCGCGGACGCACATTCGAGGAGCGCAATTCCGGCATCCACTACAAATATTCCGGCGACTCCCCCGACGATGTGAGCGCACAGGGCGAACACTCCGAGAAGCTCAACCAGCGTCTGGACTGGGTGGCATTCAAGAACCAGTTCTTCTCGAGCGTGATGATTCCCAAAGGCGACTTCATCGGCGCCGAGGTGACATCGCGCGAACTGAAGGATGACCCGAAATTCGTCAAGGACCTCTCGGCCACAGCCACGATGGACTACAGCTCCACGTCGGCCACCCCCGTGAGCATCGACATCTTCTTCGGCCCGAACCTCTATCCCCTCCTTTCGAGCCTCGACAAGCAGATTGACCCCGAACATGAGGAGAGCCTCGACCTTACACGCCTGATTCCTCTGGGCTGGCCCATCTTCCGATGGATCAACACCCTCATAATCATTCCGGTGTTCACATTCCTGAGCAAATTCATCACAAGCTACGGACTTATCATCTTCCTGCTCACACTGTTCATCAAGGTGATTCTGTTCCCGCTCACCTACAAGAGCCTTGTGTCGCAGGCAAGAATGCGCGTGCTCGCTCCTGAAATCAAGGAAATCAACGAGAAGTATCCCGGTCAGGAAAACGCCATGACCCGCAACCAGAAAACGATGGAACTGTACTCGCGCGCCGGTGCGTCGCCCTTCTCGGGCTGCCTCCCCATGCTGCTGCAGATGCCTATCCTCATTGCCATGTTCTGGTTCTTCCCATCATGTATAGAACTGCGCGGACAGTCGTTCCTGTGGGCACACAACCTTGCCGCTCCCGACGTGATTTTCACACTGCCGTTCACCATACCCTGGTACGGCAACCACGTGAGCCTGTTCTGCCTGCTCATGACCGCCACCAACGTGATCTACACCCGCATCAACATGCAGAACCAGCCCAACTCGTCGGGCATGCCGGGCATGAAATGGATGATGTATCTCATGCCGGTGATGTTCCTGTTCGTGTTCAACGATTACGCTTCCGGTCTGAGCTACTACTACTTCCTGTCGCTCCTCATCACCATCCTGCAGACCTACATCTTCCGTGCCTGCATCAACGATGAGAAGGTGCGCGCCCAGCTCAAGGCCAACGCCGCAAAGCCCAAAAAGAAATCGGGCTTCATGGCCCGTCTGGAAGAGGCACAGCGCCGGCAGCAGGCCATGCTCCGCGAGCAGCAGGCCGCACAGCGCAAAAACAACTCGAAAGGACGCCGCTAACCCACACCACCGACCCACTCCAAGCCGCCGCTGACCCGCTGACACACTCCAAGCCGTCAGCGCACTAACATACCCCAAGGCGATGTGCCCCCGCACATCGCCTTGCTTTTTATCCGAACTTATCCGAATTTATAAGAATTTATCAGAGTTTATCAGAATTTATTCCGCAGCTTAAACTAATAAGCTCATATAAACTCTGATAAACTCTGATAAATTCTGATAAACTTAATTACTCCGATAAACTCGGATAAGCGCGGATAAGAGCTGAGAAGTTCTGATAATTTTTGTAAATTTGCAATCAAACAATCTGCTCACAATGAAACACTCCTTTTTCAACACCGGCCTGCCGGTGTCTGCAAAAAATCAGATATCGGCAACCACAGCCAAAGTCCTGAGAGCAGGGCTTCTGCCAGCGTTTGCCATCGGGATTGCAATGAATGCCGCAGCCATGCAGCCGGTCAATGCCGGAACTGGCAGAATCAACTCGCCGCTCACGCCCGGATTTGTGGAGCGCGGCGTGGCCATGCCTGCCGGCGCAAACTTCCGTGGCTCACTCGACCAGCTCAACAAGGCGCTCGATATGTTCCCCACCGCATCCGAAACTGAAAAAGCCCGCGTTGCGCAGGCGCTTGCAGCGCTCAGCGTACCCGGAGCCGACGCCATGAAGCTGCTTGAACAGTTCCTTGCCGACTATCCCGCATCGGCATGGCGCCAGACAGCGCTGCTCGGTGTGGCCGATGCATGGTTCGACCGTGGGGAATACGCCTACGCGCTGAAGGCCTACCGGCAGGTGGCCACCGATGCGCTCAACAGCTCGCAGGCCGACGATGCGATGTATCACGAAGCCTACTGCCTGCTGAAACTCGGCGACTACGATGCCGCCGAGGCCATCTACAGCCGCCTGGCATCGTCGGCGGATTATGCCAACGAGGCCCGCTTCTATCAGGGATATGTAGCCTATGCAAAAGGCGACTACAAACGCGCCGCAAGTCTGCTGCGCCAGGTGCGCCCCGACGGGATGCCCACGGTAACAGCAAGCTACTATCTGGCACAGATTGATTTCATGAACGCCAACTATGCCGAGGCAGCCAAGAACGCCATCGCACTTCTGAAGAATGCTTCGCTGATTGATGACCCGGAGTTTGTCAACGAAATGAACCGCGTGGCAGGCGAATCGAACTATCAGATGGGGATGAAGGACAATGTGATTCCCTACCTCCGCACCTACGTGGCCTCAGCCGCCGATCCGCTCCCATCGGCACGCTACATCCTCGGTATGGCCGAATTCAAGGATGGCCAGTATGAAGAAGCCATCAGCACGCTCACGCCTGTCACCGCCCACGATTCGGCCATGGGCCAGAGCGCGTTCCTCTACATCGGACAGTCCTACCTTAAACTCGGAAACTATAACGCCGCCACACTGGCTCTCGACAAGGCCGTGCGCATGGATGCCGACAAGGCCGTTCAGGAAGCTGCGTTCTACAATCTTGCCGTGGCCAAGATGCAGGGTGGCAAAGTGCCGTTCGGCAGCTCGGTGGCCATGTTCGAGGAGTTCCTGCAGCGCTACCCCAACTCCACCTACGCCCCTGAGGTGGCCGACTACGTGGTGAACGGATATATCACCGACAACAACTATCAGGCCGCGCTTGCAGCCATCAACCGCATTAGCAATCCCACCGGACGCGTGCTCGACGCAAAGCAGAAGGTGCTCTACACCCTCGGAACACGCGACCTCCGTGCCGGCAAACCTGAAAGCGCGCTCAACTACCTCTCGCAGGCAGCCGCCATGCAGGGGCGCGATGCCGCCACCGCCGCCGAAGCCACGCTGTGGAAAGGCGAATGCCAGTACCGCCTGGGGCAGTACAAGGCTGCCGTTGAAAGCTACAACAAGTATCTGCGCGGAAACCACGGTAGCAGCGCCAACCGCGCACTCGCATATTACGATTTAGGCTATGCCCGCTTTGCGCTGAAAGATTTTGCCGACGCCAAGGCCGATTTCAGCCGCTTCATATCAAATGCCGGAGCTAAGACCGACAAGGCTCTGTTGGCCGATGCCTACAACCGTCTGGCCGATTCGCAGTATTACACCTCCGACTTCGCCGGAGCCGCCGCCACCTACGAAAAGGCCTTCCGCACCAACCCCGAAGCCGGCGACTATCCCATCTACCAGCAGGGAGTGATGAAAGGTCTGCGCCGCGACTACAACGGCAAGATAGAGACCCTCACCGACATGATAGCACGGTTCCCGCAGTCGGCACTCGTGCCGTCGGCACTGCTCGGCATGGGAGAAAGCTACGGCGAGATGGGCAACAACGCGCGTGCCATCGAGACCTACACCATGCTCGTGAACCGCTACCCCTCCACAGCACAGGGCCGTCAGGGCGAACTGCTGCTGGCCATCACCTATCTTAACGAAAACGACCGTCCGGGCGCCATCGAGCACTACAAGAACGTAATCAGGCGTTATCCGTCGAGCGACGAAGCCCGCGTGGCAGCCGACGACCTCAAACAGCTCTATGCCGATCAGGGTCGCGTGTCCGACTATGTGGACTTCATCAACAGCGTACCCGATGCCCCCAAACCTGAGACCGCCGAACTGGCGCGCCTCACACTGCTGAGCGCCGAAAAGGCGTCGGAAGATGGCCGCATGGCCGATGCTGTGGCCTCAGCCGCCGAACTCATCGAAAAATATCCCGACTCGCCGCAGGCCGTGCAGGCCCTCGCCATCAAGGCCGACTCCGAGATGCGTCAGGGCAAGAGCGCCGATGCACTGGCCTCCTATCAGGCTCTGGAAAAGAAAGCCTCGGCGGCAGCCGACATCAACACCGCCCGCATGGGCATCATGAACACCTCGCGCGACCTCGGGCTGCACGAGCAGACCATCGAGGCAGCCGACAAACTGCTGGAATCGTCGGCTCAGGGAGCCGCAGGACTTAAGGAGGTGAGCTTCACAAAAGCCCTTGCCCTCCACGACCTCAAACGAGACGACGAGGCTGCCGAGATATGGAGCACCCTCGCCGAGGATATAGAAAGCCTCCACGGCACCAAAAGCTGCTACTATCTGGCACAACTGCAGGCCGACAGCGGCAAGGACGCCCAGGCCCTCGCCACCGTCAACAGGCTCATCGAGGCCAATCCGCCGCACGACTACTGGCTGGCACGCGGATTCATCCTGCTCAGCGACCTGCTGCGACGCAAGGGCGACACTTTCGAGGCCGACGAATACCTGCGTTCGCTCCGCGACAACTATCCCGGCAACGAGGCCGACATATTCAACATGATAAGCGAACGCCTCAAGTAACACCCCGACCTAACCCACAGAGCAAATGAAACTCATCAACATACAGCTTGCTGCAGCCTGCGTCATTACCGCCTCGTTCACGGCCGCAGCACAGGACCAGCTCAACAAAGAGATAACCATCGAGCGCGAAATCGTGCCGGAGGTACGTGCCGCCCAGCGTCCGGCAGTTTTTCCCGGTCAGCTTTCATTCCGGACCGAGGCAACTACACTTCCACCGCACACCTACACCGCAGCTTCGCGCATTAATCCCGAGATAGCCACGCTCCAGCCAACCCACACCCAGCCGGCCAATCCGCTCACTCCCTACCGCGGATACATCGACCTCGGCTACTTCCCCACCGCCGACATAGGAGTGTCGGCAGGCTATGCCCCGGTATCCAACGAGACCACCGGGCTTAACCTCTGGGCTCAGTTCAACAACAACCACTACAAAAGCTCCCCTCTCGACGGGATGCCTAAAGGATCGTTCAGCCACCTGAAGGGCAACCTCGGCGTGGGCTTCGCCCATCGCTTCGGTACGGCAGGCACACTGAGCCTGAACACCGATGTGACCTTTGCCTCGTTCAACCAGCCCTGGAGCGTGATAGAAAAATCGGAATATGAAGCCGAATCTCCCGCCTACGACACCGAAGCGCCCGAGGTAAAGAAGCAGTCGACCTTCGGATGGAACTTCGGAGCACATTGGGAAGGCGCCCCCACAAACTCACTCACCTATCACATAGGGGCCGGATTCAACCTTTTCAACTTCAGCAAAGGGCTGGAAATCGATGAGGAGGAGACCATAGCGCCCGTGCACCAGACCGAATTCAACCTCTCGCTCGGCGTGAACGAGAAACTTGGCGAAGAATCGTCGGTAGGGCTCGACATTGACGGCCAGTTCCTGCACTACAACCATTTCATTTCCGGGCTGGATGCTGCGGCTGTCGCCGAAAATCCCGAGGTTTGGCTCGCGGCTCCCGGCAAGACACCCGGCATAGCCACCCTCAACCCCTACTACCGTTTCGGCAACTCCACCGCCTCTGTCAAGGTCGGTGCGTTGGTGCAGTTCACATTCAATTCAGGCAAAAAATTCCACATCGCCCCCGATGTGCTCCTCGGCATCAACCCGGCAGCCGGATTCGGCGCATCACTCCGAGTTTCAGGTGGCGAAAAGCTCAACTCCCTGCAGGAACTCAGCGGTTTCTCGCCATATATATCGCAGATGATGGCCTATGGCGCAAGCCACCGCCCCATCACCGCCGACCTCGCCCTGCGTTTCGGCCCGCTCAGCGGCGCATCGATCACCCTCGACCTGGCCTATGCCGCCGCCAACGACTGGTTGCTCCCAATGGTCGCTGACAACCAGCTTCTGTTCGTCCCCACCGACCTTCGCGCCATGAAAGCAGGCGCCACCGCACGATGGTCCTACAGGAAACTGGTTGTGGCCGAGGCTTCATTCTCCACCGTATTCGGCAACGAGGAGAAACGCACATGGATTGAATGGCGCGACCGCGCACGCCATGTGGCGTCGGCCGCAGTGACAGTCAACCCCATTGACCGTCTTAGCGTCAACCTCTCCTACGAGCTGCGCATGAAGCGCTCTATGCCTGTTGCCTGCATTTATACCCCCGACTCCCCTGAATCCGACACCGATGCTCCGCAGTGCTTCAACCTCAGAAACATCAGCAACCTGAACGTAGGCGCCACCTACCGCATCACACCCGCGCTGACGGCATTCGCAAACTTCGACAATCTGCTCAACCGCCGCACCTACCTGATGCCGCTTGTTCCGGCACGCGGATTCTCGGGCCTGTTCGGCATCGGCTACAAATTCTGAGCATATCACGCCACATCGACAAACCTCTAAAACCCTGCAAATTGGAAACAAGGCCACAGCTACTGAGGGAAACAGCGGAGATTGCCCTCACCGAAATAAAACGGTTCATCGAACCGCGGCTGCTCGACAGCTTCCATCTGCGCCGCGTGTCGGCGCCGCTGTATCTGCCTGTCGGCTCGCCGCTGCTCGACAGCCGTTACCCCGGTGTGCATGTGCACCTCGACGCGGCACATGCCGATGTGGAGATTGTGGCATCGCTCGATGTGTGGCTGCGCGACCAGCTGCGCCGCTACGACATCGCCCCCGGCTTCGGTGTGTTCACCATAATGAACGCACTGCGTCCCGACATCGCATCCTCGGCAACCGCATCACCCCACATTGCCGCCTGGGCCTGGCAGCGTGCCATAGCCACATCCGAAATGACAGAGATGCAGCTTGCCGCCACCGCACGGGAGCTTTACGCCCTGTTTGTCGACGCCGAAAAGATGATTCTCGACCTTTTCCCGCATCTGCATGCCACTCTGCACAAGAATCTTGATGTGATTTCCGAATCAGAGCTGGTGAAAATGATGCCGGAGCACACCCACTTGCGACGCATCTACCAGTATCTGCATCCCGGACGCAACGGCTCAGCCGAAGAATCCACTTCTCACAAGAATCACTGCGCCGCACTATTTGTGCGCCGCAGCGAAAGCAGCATAGCCCTCGAAGGGGAACTGTGGGTGTGGAACAACGTTATATGTCGCCCCCTGATGCTGGCCGACGTGGGGATATGGCGTCCCGACAATATCGCCGGAAGCTCGGTCGGCGGCAACATCTTCCGCGATTTTCTTGCCATGCAGCTTCTGCATCAGCCGTCGCTTCTTGTCTAACACATAATCACCTGATAGCCCACGCAACAATGCGCATCGACATACTCACCGTACTTCCCGAAATGTTTCAGTCGCCCCTGAGCTGTTCCATTCTTCAACGTGCACAGAACAAGGGACTTGTGGAATTCCACATCCATAACCTGCGCGACTACACCACCAACAAGCACCGCAAAGTGGACGATTATCCCTTCGGCGGCGAGGCCGGCATGGTGATGCAGGTGGAACCCATCGACCGCTGCATCTCGGCACTCAAGGCAGAGCGCGATTACGACGAGGTGATTTTCACCTCGCCTGACGGCGAACGATTTGACCAACCCATGGCCAACCGCATGTCTTTGCTCAACAACATCATAATTCTCTGCGGCCACTACAAAGGGGTGGACTACCGCGTGCGCGAACACCTCATCACCAAGGAAATCTCGATCGGCGACTATGTGCTCACCGGAGGCGAACTCCCGGCAATCATAATCTCCGACGCCCTCGTGCGCCTCATTCCCGGTGCCATCGGCGACGAGCAGAGCGCACTCTCCGATTCATTTCAGGACCATCTGCTTTCGGCACCCGACTATACGCGTCCGGCCGACTACAACGGATGGCGTGTGCCCGACATCCTCCTCTCCGGACACGAGGCAAAAATTGCCGAATGGCGCCATGAGCAGGCTCTTGAGCGCACCCGCCGACTGCGTCCCGACCTGCTGAAATAACCACCTGCCTTAAATCAACACCACGAAACAACCCCAAATGACACGACCCTACAGCCTGATAACCCTGCTGCTCGCCGCCGCACTCGCGGCTGCCGCGCAGAGCCCGCTCGAACTGGTGGAGACACGCATCGGCACGGCACCGAGTCTCACCAAAACCGCCGGCCTGTTCGGAAAGAAAACCGAGGAATTTGGCCAATGCATCCCGGCCGTGCTTGAACCGCACGGCATGAATTTCTGGACGCCGCAGACACGCGACACCGAACGCAAATGCGTGTCGCCCTACTACTACAACGACACCACGCTGCAGGGATTCCGCAATTCACACTGGCTCGTGGGGGGCTGCACACAGGACTATGGCTCAATGACCCTCATGCCTCTCTACAGCACACTGCGCACATCGCCGCAGGCACGCGCATCGCGCACAGACCACGCCTACGAAATCTCCACACCGGCCTATTATTCCAACCGCCTGCTGTCGGAGGGCATCACAGCCGAACTCACCGGCCGCAGCCGTGCCGCCATATTCCGTTTCACCTACGACAATGCCGGCGACGCATATCTCGTGGTCAACCCCAACAGCGACGAGGCCATGGGCCATGTGGAAATAGACACCATCAACAACCGCATCATAGGCTACAACCCCGTGCACCGCATCTATCAGGGATGGGGCGAACCGGCGGGATATGCAGGACATTTTGTGGTGCAGCTCGACCGCAAACCGCTGGAATACGGCGTGTTCTCCGGTGATTCTATAATGGCCAGGAAGCTCTCGGCCGAAAAACTACCAGCCCTCGGCGCATATGTCCGCTTCAAGGTTGACAAAGGGGAACAGGTGCTTGTGCGTGCCGCATCGTCGTTCACCGACGCCGAAGGGGCGTTGCGCAATCTGGAAGCCGAGATTCCGCATACCGATTTCGAACGCACACGCGCCGAACTCACCGACATATGGAATCACCGTCTGGGGATGATAAAGGTGGCAGGCGCCACTCCTGACGAACAGACCAAGTTCTACAGTGCCCTCTACCGGGCATCCATGCTGCCGCGAACCTTCAACGATGTAGACGGCCGCTATCCGCGTTTCGGATCGGGAAGCACGATCGAGACCGTTGCCCCCGGGCACACCTATTACGACGACTACAGCATGTGGGACACCTACCGCGCCCTGCATCCCCTGCTCAACATCATCACCACCGACGCATCGGCCGACATGATGCAGAGCCTCGTGACAAAATATGAGCAGGGTGGCTGGCTCCCCATCTTCCCCTGCTGGAACAGCTACACATCCGCCATGATCGGCGACCATTGCATTGCCGCCATAGCCGACGCATACGTCAAGGGGATACGCGGCTTTGACGTAGAGAAAGCCTACGAAGGGATGCGCAAAAATGCGTTCACCATCCCGGAGGCGTTCGACGACTACCGCAACGGCATGGGGCGCCGCGCCCTCCCCTCCTACATAAAATACGGCTACATCCCCCTGGAGGACAGCGTAAAAGAGGCTTTCCACAAACAGGAACAGGTGAGCCGCACACTTGAATACGCCTTCGACGACTTTGCCCTCAGCCGCATTGCACGCGCACTGGGCCATGATGCCGATGTCGACACGCTGGAAGCCCGCGCACTTAACTACCGCAACATAATCGACCCCTCCACGGGCTATGCCAACGGACGCCACGCCGACGGGCGCTTCCTCACCGGAAGCAATCCGTTCGGCTTCTCAAAATTCATAACCGAAGGCGCCCCCTGCCATTACACCTGGTATGTGCCTCACCATCAGCGCGGACTTATGGAAGCTATGGGAGGACGTGAGGCCTATGCAGCCAAACTCGACTCGATGTTCACCCACGGGCGCTACTGGCATGGCAACGAGCCGTGCCATCAGGTGGCGTGGCTGTTCAACTATGCAGGCCAACCGTGGAAAACGCAGCAGGCCGTGCGCCACATCCTCGACACGGAATACCTGCCTGTGCCGGGCGGACTGAGCGGCAATGATGACGCCGGCCAGATGTCGGCCTGGTATGTGTTCGGAGCGCTCGGGTTCTATCCCATATGCCCGGCCACGCCCTACTACGCCATTGGATCGCCCGTGTTCCCACGTGCCGAAATTGCCGTTGGCAACGGCCGGACGTTCACCATAGAGGCGGAAGGCACTTCGCCCGAAAACATCTACATCCAGAGCGCCACCCTCAACGGGAAGCCCTACAACAAATCGTACATCAGCCACTCCGACATAACCGGCGGGGGCGTGTTGAGATTTGTAATGGGGCCACGGCCTAACCCGGCATGGGGCACCGAAACCCCTCCCGACGGGCTGACGGTTACTGACAAAGCCAAGACCTTGGCACATGGACAAAACTAAGAGCCAATTAAGAAGCTTTAAGCTTCAAGCCCGATAACCATTTCTTCAGAAAATAAAAAAACTGACATAACCATGAAAATTTTCACCACCATTGCATCCGCGCTGCTGCTCGCGCTCGCCGGCTGCACCTCCAACACCAAAAGCTACGACGTATGCTCGTTCGGTGCCACAGGCGACGGCACCACCGACGATGCCACTGCAATCCAGAAAGCCATCGACCAATGCTCCGACAACGGCGGTGGCACCGTTGTGTTCCCCTCCGCCAAAACGTTCATGGCAGGGCCGATACACCTGCGCAGCAATGTGAACCTGCATTTTGAGCCCAACTCGCGACTGCTGGCCAACCCCGACGAGGCCGTCTACACCGAAAGCGCCTTCGGCGAAAACCGAGGCGAAGGGATGATGTGGATTTCCGGCAAGGACATCGAGAACATCAGCATCACAGGCACCGGCACAATCGACGGCAACGGAGTGGCTTTCATGGGTAAAGAACTCGCCGACAGCTACGAGCTGAAGCCCGTGACCGATTTCGACCCGCGTCCGCATGTGCTCACACTCACCAATGCCCGCAAGGTGAACATCAGCGACGTGACCGTGTGCAACAGCGCCTACTGGACAATCCACCTGATAGGATGCTACGATGTGGCCATCAACCATATCTCCCTGCTCAACAACCTGAAAATCCGCAATGGCGACGGCATCGACGTGGATCACTCGCGCAAAGTGCGCATCACAGGATGCTTCATTGAGAGCGGCGACGACTGCATCTGCCTCAAGAACCGCCGCGAATTCGAGGAATACGGCCCGTGCCGCGACGTGGTAGTGACCAACTGCGTTATGACCTCGCGGTCGTGCGCCGTCAAAATCGGTTCGGAGAATATGGACAGCATTGACCGCGTGCTCTTCGACAACTGCATAATCACCGACAGCAACCGTGGCATCGGCATCCAGAACCGCGACGAAGGCACGGTGACAAATGTCACATTCTCCAACATGATTGTCGACTGCCACCTGTTCTCCGACGTGTGGTGGGGCAAATCGGAACCCATCTACATCACCTCCTATCCGCGCGCGGTGGGCAACCACAAGGATGCCGGCTGGCGCTTCCCCAAAGGTGCCACCGAGGGACGCTGCGGAGCAGTGAACAATATCCGGTTCTTCAACGTGAACTGCAAGACGGAGAACGGCATATTCATGGGCTGCGACACCCCCGGAAAGGTGTCGGACATCACTCTGAGCCACGTGAGCCTCGACTTTGAAAAAATCACCGGCTATCCCGGCGGTGTCTACGACCGCCGCCCGTGCGTAGGCGAAGGATTCGTCACCGCCCCCACCTACGGCATCTATGCCGACAATGTGGCCGACATCAAGGTTGACCATTTCAGCGTGAACACAGCCGCGTTCCCCGCAGAGCGCTTCGGCGGCCCGTACATGTGGGTAAACTGCACCGGAATCAATGTGGAAAAATAACATCACCGCAACTGCCATGAAACGCATATGCATAGCCGTCGCGGCGCTTCCGTTGCTTGCCTATGCCGGTCAGCCGCAATGGCGCGCCGACAGCCGGCCCGACGCCGACGACCTGCGCAAAGAGATAGCCGCAACTCCCGAAAAATCGGGAGGCATATATTTCGCCTATCCCGTCACAGCCGACGATGAGGTGACGGTGCCCGAAGGGTTCGAACCCGTGTTTCTCACCCATTACGGACGGCATGGATCGCGCTGGTGTCTGAAGGATTACCAATACGCGATGGCCGACTCGGTGTTCGCCTTTCTGCAACGCACCGGCAATCTCACTCCACTCGGACTCGACGTGCAGCAACGCCTGCTGCGCATCGGCCAACATGCCAAAGGCCATGCCGGGGAGCTTTCGCCTCTTGGCGAGCAGCAGCATAAAGCCATCGCCTCACGCATGGCGGCACGCTTCCCCTCGCTGTTCGCCGACTCCACCCGAGTGGAGGCACGCAGTTCACAGGTGCCGCGATGCATCATGAGCATGGCGGCATTCACCGAACGGCTCAAGGAGATAAACCCATCGCTGAAAGTGCAGCGCCATGCCACACCGGGCGATATGGAGTTCATAGCCTACGACAGTCCGGACGCCTACACCATAGGCAGCCGCGACGCGCCGTGGCGCCAGATGGAACGACAGATGCGCGATTCGCTGATTGACCCCACACGCCTGCTGACATCGCTGATGGTGAACCCGGCGGCTGCCACCGATTCGCTCATAGCTGCCGTCGCCTCCACCTATTCCTCCCAAAAAGCTCCGGGCAAAGAGAAAAAAGACGCGCCCAGACTTAACGGCCGACAGATGCAGCAGCAACTTATGAAGGTGCTCCATGACATAGCCGTAGACATTCAGGACGTCGACGGGCTGGAGGACGTGACACTACTTGACATCTTCACTCCCGAGGAATGTTTCAACCTCTGGCAGATGCTCAATCTCGACATGTACTACCGCCACGCCAATGCCGAAGGTAACGGTCAGGCGGGCATGAACAGCGCACGCCACATGCTTCAGCGGCTCATAGCCGTGGCCGACACAGCCCTGGCACAGCCCGGCAAGCCCGACGTGCCCGTACAACTCCATTTCGGTCACGACACCCACCTCATACGCCTGCTTGCACTGATGGGAGTGGAGGGCTGCAGCCGCAGCGAGGGCAACCCTGCACGTTACTGCGAGGCATGGCAGGATTTCCGCGTAAGCCCCATGGCCGCCAACCTGCAGGTGGTGTTCTTCCGCAACCCGCAGAGGCGCGTGCTCACACTGCTGCGCCACAACGAGCAGAATGTCAGCCTGCCGATTCCCAACGCCAAAGAAGGCGCCCCGTTCTACGAATGGACAGCCTTACGCAAATATCTTGTATCAAAGCTTTAATCAACCCTGAAAACCATCATCATGACTATACGACCCATACTTTCGGCGATTGCCGCTCTCTGCTGCATGGCGTCTGCCTATGCCGCACACCCCGTGGAGAATCTGCTTGAACGCATCGACAAAGGCGCATCGAAAAAGATAGCAGTGAAAGAGATTCCCGGCAGCAAGGATTTTTTTGAAATATCGTCGACACCCGACGGACGCCCCTTGATAACAGGAAACAATCCTGTAAACATCGCCGCAGGCCTCAACTGGTATCTGAAATATTATCCGAACATCCACATTTCATGGAACTCGCTGACGGCGGAGATTCCAGATTCACTCCCCGTGCCCGACAAACCGGAACGGCATGAAACCGACAAATCGCGCCGGTATTATCTGAACTACTGCACCCACTCCTACTCCATGGCGTTCTGGGACTGGGACCGCTGGGAAAAAGAGATTGACTGGATGGCACTTCACGGCATCAACATGCCGCTGGCCATGACAGGCACCGACGTGGTGTGGCGCAACACACTGCGCCGTCTGGGCTATACGGATAAAGAGGCCGATGAATTCATTGCCGGACCCGCATTCCAGGCTTGGTGGCTGATGAACAACCTCGAAGGATGGGGAGGCCCCAACAGCGAACAATGGTACGCCGACCGCGCCGACCTACAGAAACGCATCGTGGAGCGCATGCGTACCCTCGGCATGGAACCTGTTCTTCCGGGCTATTCGGGCATGGTGCCGCACGATGCCGACGAGCGGCTGGGGCTGAATGTATCGGGCAAAGGGATATGGAACGGATTTGTGCGCCCGGCGTTCATGATACCCACCGAACCGCGTTTCAACGAGATTGCAGCGATATATTACGACGAGCTGACCAAGCTCAACGGCAAAGCCAAATACTACAGCATGGACCCCTTCCATGAAGGCGGCAGCACCGAAGGCGTCGACCTCGCCCAGGCCGGCGGCATCATCGCCGACGCCATGAAGCGCGTGAACCCCGAGGCTGTATGGGTGATTCAGGGATGGAACGAGAATCCCAATCCGAAGCTGCTTGAAGGGGTGAAAAAAGGCGACATCGTTGTTCTCGACCTCGCATCGGAGATAAAGCCCAACTGGGGCGACCCTGAAAGCCCCTCGCCGTTCAAACGCGCCGACGGCTACAGCGGCCACGACTGGATGTGGAACATGGTGCTGAATTTCGGCGGCAATGTGGGTCTGCACGGCCGCATGGACAATGTGATCGAAGGCTACTACCGCGCATGCAATTCCGAACGGTTCTCGCCCACGCTCTGCGGCTTCGGCCTCACACCCGAGGGGATAGAGAACAATCCGGCCATGTTCGAGCTTGCATCGGAACTGATATGGCGTCCGGAACAGTTCACACGCGATGAATGGCTGAAAGAATACACCGGCGCCCGCTATGGCACACCTGCCGGCGAGGATGCTCCCGATGCCGACATACTTGATGCATGGAAGCGCCTTGGCGCCACCATCCTTAACTGCCCGTGGGGCAACCTGCAGCAGGGCACCACCGAATCGGTGTTCTGCGCACGGCCATCCACACGCGTATGGCAGGCATCAAGCTGGAGCAAGATGCACCCCTACTATAATCCCGCCGATGTAATCGAGGCAGCACGCATCTTCGCAAAAGCAGCCCCACGATTCAAAGGGAACAACAACTACGAGTATGACCTTGTGGACATCGTTCGTCAGGGGATTGCCGAGAAAGGACGCCTCACCTACAACGACATGGTTGCGGCACTGCGCTCCCGCGACACCACGGCGTTCAACCGCCACAGCACCCTGTTCCTCGACCTCATCAAGGCACAGGACGAACTGCTGCGCACACGTCCGGAATTCAAGGTGGGCAAATGGATTGCCGACGCCCGCGCACTGGCCGCCAATCCGCAGGAGAAAGACCTGATGGAACAGAACGCACGCCTGCTGATCACCACATGGGGGCCACGCACGGCAAGCGAAAAGGGTGGTCTGCGCGACTACGGACACCGCGAATGGGCAGGAGTTCTCACCGATCTTTACCACGACCGCTGGAGCCGCTGGATTGACATGCAGCGCGACCTGCTGGCGCGCGGAGAGGCTCCTGTCGACACATATGCCGACCGCTTTGCCAAACGTGCCGCCATGGCCATCGAGGCCGACTATTCCACCGGCGTGTCGTGGTCGGATGTAGGCGACAGCGAGATCGGCTGCCCCATAGATTTCTACGAGATTGACGAGCAGTGGGTCAACAGCCGCAAACATTACTCACCCGAGGCAGAGGGCGACCCCGTTGAAGTGGCCACCCGCATAGCAGCTGCCTATCTGAATTAATACATGGGGGTGAAAGGCTGCGTGCGCACCAGATGACGGTTGGCGTTGCCTACGGTCTTTTCAAGGTCCTTGGCTGAAATCTTCAGCACGGGAGCACCGGGATAAAGGTCGAGATGGCGCAGGTCAACATAGCAGTAGCCTTCACCCATCACATACTCAAAGCAGTAACGTGCATTCTTGAGGTCGGCATAGGTTTTCCACTGTGTCGACGAAAGATTCGGCTCGCCCTCTATCAGATATGTATAGGGAACCGCAACATCATCGATTATGCTGCGTGTGATGCCGATTGCAAGCTTGGAATCAGCCACCGGCTCTACATGATGTGCGAAATAGTTGGCGCGCACACAGCGGCTCGGACTGGACACGGTGCCGGGAAGCATGTTCTTGCCGCCGATTCCGTTCCAATAGTTGATGATTGCCACCATTTCAGGCCATTCGGGATCGTTGGTCATGGCACGGTAATCCCCCATGTCGTATATCCTGATATCCCCGTTGTCAAACTCGAATATCACCGATGCACCGGTGGCATCGGTCACACCCCAGTGAAGCGCCGACACGGTGCCATTGTCGAACGTCGCCCCGCTCAATGAGAAATCATGCTTCTTGAGCACCTCGACCACTTCAGCCGTTGTGGCATTCATGTCGAGCAACCACCCGACGAACATGGCAAGCGACATGGGCGGACGTCCTGCCGTCTCGGCATTGTCGTAAACCGTCCCCTTACAGAACAGGCCGTTGATCACCAGCCCCATCTCATTCATCCCCTCGGTGATGCCGGAGTCATACGAAACGGAATACACCGCCCCGTATTTCGAGGTCCATTCCACAGCACCTGGTTTGTCCGAGCCTTTTTTTGCTATACCGCGCGGGTAGACGTACAGACTTGTTGGGATGGGAGTTTTCCAGTCGAGCGAACGCCCCACTACAAATGTGGAGTCAAGCCCCTTGTAGAGCACACGGGAACATGCCACAGCTTGGTCGGCACACATGGAGGCCACCAAAACCGATACGGTTGCAACAGCCGCAAATATCGTTTTCCTCATAAATCACAGTAATTGAAAGTTGAACATTCAATTACTATAACAAGCCACCCTCCGCCAAAGTTTTTTCGGCAGAGGGTGCAAGATGGGTCAGTAGCCTGTCAGGCTTTTTGCTGTGAGGCAGCCCCGGAAATATAGCGTGCGTAGGCCGAGATGAAACGTGCGAACGCAGGTATGCGCATCAGCACATACTCAAACAGCACGAACCCGAGCAACGCGCACCCGATGCCGAGCAGTACGTCAATAAGATAATGATGCGACGTATATACGGCCGTAAACCATATGCCCAGCGTTATCACACCCAAGGCTATGCGAATCCACAGCGGATTGCGTCCGCGCAGCGAATAGATGAAGGCCACGAGCGTATAGGCCGAATGCAGGCTCGGGACGGCCGCAAACACATTGGAGTTTCGCCCGTACAGGCCGTTGAATATGCCAAGACCGGTAAATTCGTCGAAACCGCCCAGACCGGCCACATCGCCGGGCGTGCCGGCAATGAAGTCGAACCCGTATTTGGCCACATACCATGGCGGGGCAGCCGGATGGATGTAATAGCCCGCGAAACCGATGAAATTGACAAACAGGAACACAAGCGAGAAATGCAGGTACTCGCTCTCGCGGTGCCTGAAATAAAGCCACAGTCCGAATGCTATGGGCACCGGCACCCAGCAGAGATAGAACACTCCGCCCAGAATGTCGAGAAAGCGGTTGGTGTGAAGCGCGAAAAACTCGTTGGGCGTCAGCACGGAGCCACCTTCGTTGATGCCGAACAGCGAACGCTCGGCGGCATTCAGACCGGCAATGTCCACAGGATTCACATCGTAGTTGTGCACGATGTTCATCCAGTCGTAGGAGATGCCGAACACGATGAAAGGCAACAGGGCCACCACAAGCCTGCGCGATGCAGGTGCGGCCTCAAACATGCATGCGATAAGTATGCCGAGGAATATGTGCTCCGGGCGCAGCCCCACGAACATTGCCGTGACCGCAAGCCAAAGCACCATCGACAGCACCAGCACACGGGTCTCGCCGGCCGAGGGGAAGCCTAAAATCCTGTTTCCGCTCATTTGGAAAGACCTTTACGGCACACATCCACGCGCGCGAACGCCGTGAGATTGGCGAACACGGCAATCACAGCCATGGCCACAATGAGAATGACAAACGCTGTGTCGCCATGACCGGCCAGACCGACGATGCCGCACACCAGGCATCCGAGAGCCGTGACGACCACGCGCTCCGGACGCTGCATGAAGCCCACTTTGCATTCCAGCCCCACACCTTCGGCGCGGGCGCGGACATAGCTAACCATAATTGAACCTACGAGTGCCAGAAACGCCACAAGGGCGCCTCCGACGTAGCCGCACATTATGAGATAGTAGCTCAGTGCACCAACGGTGAAAAGCTCGCAATAACGGTCGAGCACCGAATCATAAAGTGCGCCGAAACGGCTCACCATATTGCCGAGACGCGCCACCTGGCCGTCGAGCATATCGAAGAGCGAGAACAGGATTGTCACCACGCCGGCCACGGTGATGAGGTCGAAGCGGGGATTGCCCAAAGTGGCAGCCTGATAACCTGCGTAGGCTATGATGACAGCAGCGGCGATGTTGCCGAGCAGACCGATGGTGGTGACCATGTTGGGAGTCACTCCCATCCTGATCAGCAGATGCACAAAGGGGTTGATGATGCGGTAGATGCCTTGCTGAAGGCCATCACGCTCTTTCTGGTAGACGTTTTTATTGCTCATGATTAGTTTATTATCATTTGGTGTCGCCTTGGTGACGGCGGTTGTGAAGGGTCAGCGCATCGACAATGCGTATGGCCATTGAATCAAAACGTGTGGGTACGTAAACAAAGTTTTTCTGCAGCAGGAAGTTCCACGCAAGCGAGACGGCAAGCGAGACACTCAAACGTGAGAATGCAAAAATGCCGTCGGGCTTTATGCCGATGGAGGCAAGCTGAGGTATGTGCTGGAGCAAATGGGTCAGTCCGGTGGTGCCGGCGAGGTTCAGTACGAAGCTGCCGCCCCATATCAGCAGATATTTGATTGCCACTGCCTTCACCGAGCAGTGCTCGGCGCGGAAGGTGAATTTGTAGTTGATGCAGCAGTTGACCACACCGCCCACCACAAGCCCTATGGCAGTGGCCAGGAAGGAGCGCATGGGATCGGTGCCCAACGGACGGAACACCCATGCGAAGAACACGAAGCACACCCCCATGTCGGTCCACGACGCTATCTGCGACGACACGGACGAACGCAGGAAGGTGAAGATGCCTTTCCCATGCACAAATTTGTAAGCCAGCCGTTTGCTCAGAGAGCCGGATGCCCCTTGCGATGCATCGCCATCGGCAGGTTTTGATGAGGTGTCTGTATTTGAATCGATTTGAGCCATTAACGTTGATTTCTTTGACGAAAGCGCACTGCCACAGCACATTGGCAAATTTCCAGCCTCCGCGCCCGACGGCATGCGGCACAGGCTGAAGGCGGCGCCTCACCCCTTCCAACCTGCAAATTTACAAAAATCATTTGATTTTCAACCCCCTCACCCCCAAAACCCTCATAATCTCCAAATCACGGCGAACCACATTTAACCGGAACGCGCTACCCCCGCGCGCCGGATTTGCAAAAAATCGCCGAAAGTCTTAACTTCGCGATATCGCGCCGGACCACCGGCGTTCAATAGCCGATCAGCAATATGCCGGGCGAACACCGGGCCACATCATGAAACAAACAAGCCAACTTGCAAACCGGAATGTTCAGTAAAACCATATCATTATTCAACATCAGCAACGCCATCAGAGCGTGTGCGGCGGCTTTGGCGCTTTTCATTGCCGCTGCGGCATCCTCCTGCCTCAGCCACAGGGACGAACCGGAGCCGGAACCTGAGCGCCCCAGTCCACAAATCATATTCCTGTTCTCGCCGGGCGGCCTGGGAGACATGAGCTATAACGACTGCATCCTACGGGGCATCCAGCTCTTCAAGAACGACAACCGTGACATCGATATCTACATTTATTCGCCAAAATCGCTCGAGGAATCTGAGCGCATCTTTTCCGACTGGCTCAAACGTCCCGAAAGCAACATACCGGTGCTCTTCGCACTGGCGAGCAGTGACTACGAGCCTATGGCAGAGGAATATCTCTCCGAACTTGCCCTGACGCCCAACAAAAGCATTCTGCTGTTCGAAAGCCTGAAGGAATATGCCGACCCGAACATCCACACGTTCCAGATTTCGATGTACGGCGCATCCTACCTTGCAGGCGTCACCGCCGCACAATGTGCCGGCGGCAAAAAGAGCCTTGTGGTGCTTGCCAACAATTCCGACGGACCGATCTCGGTGGCACGCGACGGATTTCTTGACGGATACGGCAGCGAATGCGACATAGAATATCTTGCCGACGACTGGACCGGATATGTGTCGGCCCCGCTCGCTTATCAGAAAATGAGCACCTGGGCCCTCGACTACGGATTCATCTTCCCGGTAGCCGGCGGCTCAAATTCAGGCATCTACCGCTACTCACGCGAATTCGACGCATCGCCGTTCCTTGCCGGGATGGACATCGACCAGTCAAGCCTCTCCACCAGAATCACCGGTTCCGTAATCAAGAATATCGATGTGCTGATATGCCAGTACCTGCTGGAATGGATACACACAGGCACCATGCCGGAATCGCAACTCTACGGACTTGACAGCGGCTATGCCGACTGGTTTCTCGCACCACGTTACAAAGAGGAATTCCAGCCTGCGGTGACCGAAGCACGCCGCGTAGCCATTGAAAAAGAGAAAGAATATTATGAAACAAAGGCTCATTAAACTCATATCAATCCTGTGTGTGTGCATGCTGTGCGGATGCTCTGACGAGGACCTCGCGCCGCAGCCTGATGAGCGGTCATGGACAGAAAAAACCGTGGCCGTGGTGCTCCCGATGCACAACGGACTGGACGCGCATTGGACAAGGTGCCTGGGCATGTTTGCCGGGAACTTCGAGCAGGCATTCAGGAATCAGGACACAGGCGTACGGTTGAAATTTGAGTATTACGACGAGGCGTCGGCCGACATGGAACGGCTCGCCGGTGAACTGGCATTCCGTGATGATGTCTACGCCGTAATCGGCGGCCTGTACTCATCAAATGCATCCATATTGGCCTCGCAACTCACCCGCACGGGCAAAACCTTTTTCACTCTCGCCACATCGGAGGAGCTTGTGCGCGCATTCGCATCCACCGGCTATCTGTGGGCGCTCACCGAAACCGACATTACGCAATGCGAGGTGCTGCTCTCCAAAGTGGTGAACTACGGCGGCAAAAGTGTGGCGCTCATTGCAAAGGAGAACGACATCTACGGCAAGACATTTCTCGACTGGTTTGCATTCCAGGCCAAGGAACTGGGACTGGAGAACCGGGGCACCTTTGCCTACGACGCCTCCACGCTCGACAACGTGGCCCGCGAGGCACTCCAGTCGGGCGCCGATTATCTGCTGTGTGTGCCGTCCGAAATTGACGAGATCGCACCCATGCTGCGCACCTATGCCATCCGTCCGCGCACCGAAGGCGCGGCTCCACGGCTGCTGTTCTCCGACACGGCCTACGGCACCGATGTGCTGACCACCTACGGCCAGGATGCGGAGGGGATAGAAGGAGTGGCATTCGGAGCCGACCCCGAATCGGGATTCGACGTGTCCTACAGCGCCTTCTTCGGCATCTCGCCCACCACCGGGGAGGCCCAGCTCTATGATGCGGCCATGCTTGTGGGATATGCAGCATGGTATCAGCAGCTCCATCCGGAAGCATCGCTGCAGCAGGCACTCCGCACAATCGTGTCGGGCGAGGAGTTGAACATGGGAAGCTGGACCGGCGAGGACATGGGGCTTGTGATCGACGCCCTTGTCCGAGGCGATGCCCCCTATGTGCGCGGGGCCTCGGGACAACTGCGGTTCGACTCCAAGATTTTCACCAACGTGCTGGCCACCACCTACTACAACTACAAGGTATACGACGGTCAATACATCATTCTGGACTACAACACAAGCGACGGAGGCAACCGCACCGACGCCACGCTGGCAGGATGGAACTGGAAAGCGTCGCAGATGCAGGATTTCGAGGACACCGAAAGCATCACCTATCCCGAACACACCGGAAACTGGGCGCTGCTTGTGGCCACGTCGAGCCAATGGAGCAACTACCGCCATCAGGCGGATGTGCTGGCCATCTATCAGCAGCTCCGACAGGCCGGCTATACCGACGACCATATAATACTCATCGCCGAGGACGACATAGCCCAGAACCCCTCGAACACTGAGCCGGGGGTAATCCGCGTTACGCCGGGCGGCGACAACGTATATGCCGGCGCTGAGATCGACTACCGGCTGTCGGACCTCCAGCCCGCCGATTTCCTATCCATTCTCTCCGGCCAAAAGAGCGAACGTCTCCCCGCAGTGGTCGAATCCACCGGAAACGACAACGTGTTTGTGTTCTGGAGCGGCCACGGAGTGCCGGGAGCATTGAGCTGGAACAACAATGAATTCGGCATGACGGCCGACCTCCTTTCGGCAGCGTTCGGCGACATGCACCGCAACAACAGCTACCGCAAACTGCTAATGATGGTGGAGACCTGTTTCTCAGGCAGTGTGATGCAACAGTGCGAAGGCATTCCTGGAATGCTGTTCATAACCGCCGCCAACAGCGACGAAACCTCCAAGGCCGACGTGTTCAGCAGCGAGCTGCATGTGTGGATGAGCAACCGTTTCACCTCCACTTTCATCGAACAGATCACCGACGACAAGGCCATTTCGATGCGCGACCTCTACTACCGGCTGTTCATCAACACCGTCGGGAGCCATGTGATGGTCTACAATGCCGCCAACTATGGTAGCCTGTATTCGTCCGGCATGGCCGAGTTCCTGAATTTCAAGCAATAACAGCAGTTCAACCAACGTCGTGCGCGAATTTTATGGAGAACCACGATGATTTTCGTGGAGAACAAAGTTAACTCCAACAGGCAACAACACATGCAATGTTACCCGCAAGCGGATTTTTTTGCCTATCTTTGCAGAAATATTCCCCTGATTTAGAAAACCAATCAACGAATCACGATATGACAATGACAAAAGCATTGAAATTCCTCTTTATCGCCTTGACCATGTCAATTTTCACAGGATGCTCGAACAATGACGACGAGCCTGAAAACCCCGACATGCAGATGAAACAGCAATACGAGGCAATCGTATCGCGCCTCTATCAGCCCGAGAGTGGGGAGCCGATTTTCACCGCCTCGCAAGTGGAAGGCGTCTATCTGGCAGTCGCCAACAACCAGGAGGTTTCCCGCCGTTTCTGCGGGTTCGTTATCGGCAGCGACTGGAACGGCACGAACACCACGGTGTCGCTGGGCGACTACGGCAGCATCCGTCTATTCAGCGCCGACGCGAACAGCCAGTCGCAGGGCATCTACCATCAGATTCTTGTGAGCGTCAAGGATCACAGAAGTTTCACCCTGAAAATCTTTGACAAGGACCGTGTCAACGACGACAACGGCTACACCGGCACCGGCGTTGCCATCACCAACGTTGAGGATGTGCCCGGCTTCTGATTCCGATGGAAGAGAAGAAAGAAAACAGGAACTTTTTTGTAAGGCTGTTCCGCCTGCTTGTGGAGACAAGATGGTTCTTCACCATGACAGCGAGCGGAACGGCCACCATTATAGGCATTTCACTCACATTCGGCATAAACTCATGCCGTGAAAGCCACCGCGTGAAACGCGAGGCTGAGAAATCGATGATGCAGGCCATCGAGAACCTTGACGAACGCTTTGACGATGCTCAGGCCTGGATGGACATCATCAACAACCAGACCCGGGTGTTCCGCATCACCGACAGCATAAACCGCTGCGGAGGAGAAATCCCCGACAGCCTGTGCGACGAATTCCGCAACACCATGCCGTTCATCAAGATCTCGGCATTCGACCACGAATTCGAAAAAATATTTCGCGGAAGCTATCAGCTGTGGCAGCTGCACAACAACAACGACAGCCTGGCATTCTATATCGGCGAATGCTATGACGCGCTGAACACGGTGGAATCAAGCTGTCAGCGCCTCAGCGAAAGCATGCTTGAACAGATCGGCATCTGCAACGCCACCCAACCGTTCTACAGGCTCAACAACCGCCAATGGACCCTCGCCCTGCTCAACCATCCGCAGTTCCAGTATTACATGGCAGTGCGCGGCGTAAAGGCCGCCATAGCCTCAGGCATACTGCAGGAAGCCAAGCGGGACTACAACGCCAAAGTGGTTGACCGACATGAGGACAACTGACCCCCGCGGCCATTCCACCCATACACACTGTAAACCTCATTCATACACACAAGTAAGACTCATGCAACGCAAATCCCTTACGGATGTATCGGTGCCGATGGCACTGATGCTGTCCGCCATGCTTGCCGTCAACATAAATGCTGAAGCAGGAACCCGAACCTACGAGGATGCCGCCCGCATAGCCGCAAACTACGTGGAGCTGCCAGCCATGCGCAATATGCCATAGACGAGAGCACCAGCTATGCGCACGACCTCGCAGCGGCTTTCGTTGAAAACTTCGGCTATGATTCAGAGGTATATCCCAACTTCAGCGAACTATCTCCCGACCAATGGCGCTCGATAATCAAAGCTGACCTCAATGCCGGCTTCCCCGGAGCGATTAGCGGATTCGGGTCGATATTCGGTGGGGGCGGCCACTGCTTCGTGGTTGACGGATACGATTCTGACGACTATTTCCATATAAACTGGGGGTGGAACGGCGATGCCGACGGATTTTTCAACACGGAACTGCTCACCCCGGTGCATCACGGCGAGCAGCTAAACTACTCGTTCATGCAGTTCTATGTGTCGGCACATCCGCGCCGACCGTACACCGACAGCCGGTTCAAGGGTTCACTCGTAATGCTGTGGGACATCAAGAACCAGACCCTCGACCACTCCGGACTCACCATCGAAAACCCCGATGCATTCGCCTCGGGCAATGCCGATGCACACATACGTCTGGACGGCCTGGTTTATATCGCCGACCGCGGGTATACCGGCACATTCAGCCTTGACCTTCTCGACGCATCAGGCAACAAAGTCAAGACCCTCGCATCGGTTCCGGTTCACCGTGACCAGCTGGGCGAAAGCCTGCAGGACCAGACCATAGGGCCCAAGACTATCAATATCCCCGCCGCCAGCTTCTCCGGACTGCCCGACGGCACCTACCGGATTGTACCCGTAGGCACGATGGGCAACATGGAGCCGATTCGCGTACAGGTCTACGGCTACAAACGCCACCTGCTGCTCACCGTCACCGACGGGAAAGCCTCGATTGCCAACGTGCCTGCTCCGCAGACCGACCTGTGCCTGATGAAGGGACTGAATATACCTGCCAGAATTCCGTTGTTCACCCACATAGACACCGACATGCAGATACGCAACGACGGCGATTTCATGGTCGGAGGCGTCCTCTCGGTCGAAGCCCATCCCGAAGGTTCCGACAGCCATTTCACTCTCGGCTACACCAAAATATCCATCAATCCCGGCACAACGCTTTCCATCCCGTTCAAGCTTGATTTCATCCGGCACCTCTCACACACCGAAGCACCTGATTTCGAGGAGGGCAAAACATATATGATAACCTACACCCTTGTCGACAATGCCAAGGAGCCAATCCCCGTCAAAAACGACATAGATAATTATGTGACCACCATAACTGTTGACCCCAGCCTGATTCCCACCCTGGAGATAACCGGATTAAAGATCACTGACAGAGACGGAAACACCATCCCCCTTGACAATCCCGTGCTGAGTCTGGACAACGATTACACATTTACATACGATTACCGTACCATCAGCCCCGGCGCCGCGCCGTACGGAGTTAAAGAATTCGATATATCGTTCGGTGAAAACAGCAGTAGTTCACTCTGGAACGCCACGTCGGGCACCATAACGTACAGCACCGATTTCGAGTGGCTGCCCGCTCCGCCTGGAGAACATTATGTGACATTCCTCTACAGCGACTATGCCACCGACGAACTTGTGATGCCCCAACCGCAAAGCCTTGCAAAAATTAAGGTCACCCTCACCGACAATTCCGGCGTGGAAACCGTGGCCACCGATAAAGCCGCCGTTGAGACCGCACGCTACAACACCCTCGGCATCCACCTCGGCCATCCTGCCGCAGGCATCAACATCGTGCACTACAGCGACGGCACCATCCGCAAAGTAATGGTGAAATAACCGTTAGCCGCACAATGTCGCCCACCGCAGTCTCAGGCATCCGCACCTCCACCGGATTCAGGCCATTCGCCAAATCAACGGACGCGACTGTGATAGCGTTTATCCCACGCTGGATGTAAACTATTTTGTTGGATGAAGGAGGTTTTTTCTCATGGCGGTATGTTTAGAGTGTGATATTTCCCCCGATGCATTATGCGGTATCATAGGGATTTTCAGGCCACAAATGGCTACAAACGGAACAACCTGCGGGATTTTTTCTCCGTAACTTTGCCTGCAACAAAGTAACTGCCTATGACCCGATTGCTGACAACCCTGCCGATACTGATGCTCGCGGCGTTGCTTACAGGCTGCCAACTGCTTGAGAGCCATCCATACGACGTTGATATTGACGGTAAAACCAGCCTGACATACAAGAATATCGAACTTATCGAGGCCAACACCGCCGGACGCACCTCACTGCGGTTCGCCATGATCAGCGACACCCAGGGATGGTTTGACGACACGGTGGATGCCGTGGAGGCGATCAACAGTCTCGGGGTTGACTTCACCCTTCACGGCGGCGACCTGTCGGACTACGGCATGGCCAATGAGTTCATGCACCAGCGCGACATACTCAACGGCCTGAATGCCCCGTATGTATGCGTAATCGGCAATCACGATTGTCTGGCCACCGGCAAAGAGAGCTACCAGACGGTGTTCGGCCCCTACAACTTCGCCTTCACAGCCGGCGATGTGCGCTTCATCTGCCTGAACACCAACGCCCTGGAATACGATTATTCGGAGCCGGTGCCCGATTTCGGATTCATCGAGGCCGAGCTTGAATCGTATCCGGCAAATGCATCGCGCACCGTGTTCCTGATGCATGTGAAACCGTTCGAGATGGTGTTCAACAACAACGTGGCCAAGGTGTTCGAACATTACGTGACCTGCTTCCCCGGCGTGCAGTTCTGCCTTTACGGCCATGAGCACAGCTTTGCCGCCGACGACCTGTTCGGCGACGGAGTGATGTACTACCAATGTCCCAACATCGGCAAACGCCAGTTCCTGCTTTTCAATATCAACGACGACAACACTTACAGCTATGAACTGCAGGAGTTTTAAACGGCGGGCTATCATATGTGCTCTCACGACGGCACTGGCTTGGATATGCGTGCCGGCTGCGCATGCCTCACAGCCGGCAGTGTGTGAAATGGCCGACACAACCGGAACCTGCCCGGCCGACACGGTGCCCGACAGGCTTACACGCTACGAGCGCAACACCCTGCGGCGCGTGCAACGGTGGAACAAACTCATCCCGAGCTACACAAAAATCCAGTTCGCCGGAGGAATGGGGCTGGTGTCGGTAGGCACCGGGTGGGAATACGGCAAGAACCGCCAGTGGGAAACGGACCTTCTGCTGGGCATCATCCCCAAACATTCTTCAAAACGGACCAAAATCACGTTCACACTCAAACAGAATTTCACTCCGTGGAGAGTGCCGCTGCGCGGACGGTTCGCGCTCGAACCGCTGTCGACAGGTCTATACCTTAACACAGTGTTCGGGGGAGAGTTCTGGATGAAGAATCCCGACCGCTATCCTCAGGGCTACTACTGGTTCTCCACACGCCTGCGCATCCACATTTTCGTGGGGCAACGAATACGCTTCGACATCCCGGAAGGCCGCAGGTGGTTTCTGTCAGCCATAACCGCGTTCTACGAGCTGAGCACATGCGACCTTTACGTAATCCAAGCCGTCAGGAATTCATACATGAAGGCCGGCGATGTGCTGCGCCTCTCTTTCGGTCTGAAATGCAGCTTTTAAAATCCTGCCCCGTCATCATACCCGAACCATGCCGACGGGGAGGGTTTTCAACAATCGGGGGCATTTATCAACAATTATCTTAAATAGAACTAAAAGCTTTGACGAATGCCGGTGAAAATGCCCATATTTGCACCGGAAAAACTCCGTGGAACATTCCGCCCCTTTCTGAGAGCTAACATTTTCGCCGCGATTGTTCCACAGAGGGCACACCCCATTATACATCAATTCACATATGGGAAAAATAATAGCGATAGCAAATCAAAAAGGTGGAGTAGGAAAAACCACCACTACAATCAATCTGGCAGCCTCACTGGCAATGCAGGGCAAAAAAGTGCTTATCATCGACGCCGACCCTCAGGCCAACGCCACCTCGGGCTACGGCATCGACCCGCGCACCATGCAGTCGAGCATCTACGAATGCCTGGTGGACGATTATCCCGTGGACGGCTCGCAGGTGAAAACCTGTGTGGAGGGCCTGGACCTCGTGGGTTCTCGCATCGACCTTGCCGGCGCCGAGCTTGAGCTTATCAACAAGCCCGAGCGCGAACGCGTGCTCCGCAAGTTGCTCGAAGCGGTGGCGCCGAAATACGACTTTATCCTGATTGACTGCTCACCCTCGCTGGGACTCATCACCGTTAATGCACTCACAGCCGCCGACTCGGTGATCATCCCCGTGCAGGCCGAATATTTCGCACTCGAGGGAATCAGCAAACTGCTCAACACCATCCGCATCATCAAATCGAAGCTCAATCCGGCGCTTGAAATCGAAGGCTTCCTGCTCACGATGTACGATGCACGCCTGCGTCTGGCCAACCAAATTTACGAGGAACTGAAGAGCCATTTCGGCGACATGGTGTTCAACAGCGTGATTCCGCGCAACATCCGCCTGTCCGAAGCGCCCTCACACGGCCTTCCAGCCATTCTCTACGATCCCGAAAGCCGCGGTGCCACATCGCATCTGGCGCTTGCGAAAGAACTGATTGCAAAAAATTCCTGAATCTCCACCATCAACGCACACCGACACTAAACGAAGATGAAACCTACACGCAACGCCCTCGGCCGAGGCCTCGGCTCACTGATATCGATGGACGACACCCCGGCCCGCGGCACATCGGCCATCAACGACATCGACCTCAACCAGATTTCGCCCAACCCCGAACAGCCCCGCACCACATTCGACGAGGAAGCACTCAACGAACTGGCGACGTCGATTGCCGAACTGGGTATAATACAGCCGCTTTCGCTGCGTAAGACGGGCCCCGACTCCTATCAGATCATCGCAGGCGAGCGCCGCTACCGCGCGGCCAAAATAGCCGGACTGACTTCGGTGCCTGCCTACATCCGCACCGCCAACGAAGCCGAGCTGACCGAGATGGCGCTTATCGAGAACATTCAGCGAGAGGACCTGAACGCCATCGAAATAGCGCTCACGTTCAAGAAACTCATAGACCAGTACAACCTCACGCAGGAACGCCTGTCGGAACGTATCGGCAAGAAACGAGCCACGGTGGCCAACTTCCTGCGACTGCTCAAACTTCCGGCCGAAGTGCAGCTGGGCCTGCGCGACAAGCTCGTGGACATGGGCCACGCACGCGCCCTGCTGTCGGTCGACAATCCGTCGGTGCAGCTGAAAATCTACAAGGAGATACTCCGTCAGGGTCTCTCCGTCCGGAAAGTGGAGGAACTCGCCAAAGCCTATCAGGAAGGGAAAAAGGAGGGCACCGACACGGCATCCAAAACCGGCAACAACCCGTTCTCAAACCACGATTTCGATCTGCTTAAAAAGCACCTGTCGGCAGCTTTCAACGCTCCTGTGAAATTTTCGTGCGACCGGAAGGGCCGCGGCCAGATCACCTTCCAGTTCTCCAGCGAGGACGATCTTGCCCGCCTGATTTCCATGTTCGACAATCTCCTCCCCTGATACTGCCTTTATCCCTATCCTACCCTATGCAACAGCCCATCATCCTCATCACCAATGACGACAGTATAGATGCAAAAGGTCTGCGCTACCTTGTGGACCGCGTGAGCCATCTCGGCAAAATCTATGTGGTGGCACCTGCCGCACCCCATTCGGGCCAGTCGAGCGCATTCACAGTAAATTCGCCGCTGTCAATCCACGAACTGCCGCCCTACAACGGTGCGGAGATGCGCGCCGTGACAGGCACGCCGGTGGATTGCGTGAAACTCTCGATGCACCACATCCTTCCGCGCCGTCCGGACATACTCCTGTCGGGGGTGAACCACGGCTCGAATGCGGGCAACTCCGCCATCTACTCCGGTACAATGGGCGCCGCTTTCGAGGGCTGCATGCAGGGCATCCCGTCGGTGGGCTACTCGCTGCTGCACCATTCACTTGCTGCCGACTTTACAGAATGTGGTCCCTACATTTCAGACATTACGGCACGCGTGCTTGCCGAAGGATTGCCCGAGGGAGTATGCCTCAATATAAACTTCCCAGCCAAAGTAAAAATCGAGGGGATGAAAGTGACACGCGCAGCCCGCAGCCACTGGACGGAGGAATATCAGGAATACCTCTCCCCTCACGGCAAACCGTTCTTCTGGCTCACCGGCCACATCGTAAACGAGGAGCCCGACGACACCGACACCGACCTTTACTGGCTCGACCGCAACTACGCCACCACCGTGCCCATGCGCGCCGACCAGAACGCCACCTCCTCCATCCCCGCCATCGCCACCCTGCTCAGAACAAAGCTCTGATATCCATTGTCATAAAATCCTCCGCAGCCATTCCATAGAACATCCTGCGCCTCTTTATATCGCTTATTAAGCTTTGGTTTTCAACCCATTACACAGCATTTTACATTTTACGCAGTGCATTGCGTATTTTTACGCACTGTACTGCGTAAAATGTAAAATGGTCAGCTTGGGAGCCATGAGACATATGAAATCCGGTTTAATTGCGGGTGGATGGACGGCAGGTTTTCGGGTTTGCGCAAATATCACTATATTTGTGTATTGAAATGTGCTTAGCCGTAAATCCGAACACCGATGAAAACAGACATACTGCAATGGGACAGCGATTTCTTCGGAGTCAAGACCGCCTCAATAACTCTTGATGGCTCTGAGACCCCGGAGGATATTGACCGCCAGCTATCAGACCTTAAAGGGGATGATGTCCGGTTGGTATATCTGTTCTCACCTCGGCCTCTTCCGCAGGGTCATACCGGGAAATGGCTGCTTGCCGACCGCAAACGCAGTTACATGAATCCATCGCCCCAAGCAAACGGACTGACGGCAGGCGTCAAGACATTTCAAGGAAATCCATCAGCCCTGCATTCCCTGGCAATAGAAGCCGGAGGGCACTCCCGTTTTGCAGTCGACCCCAACATTCCGGCCAAAAAGACGGAAGAGCTATACACCACATGGATAGACAACTCCGTGCTCCACGGCTTTGCCGACCATGTATTTACAATCCAGGACCGCGACGAACCGAACGCAGCGATGATCACCCTGCGCCGACGCGGCGGCGAAATATCGATCGGTCTGCTTGCCACCCATCCCGACCACCGGCGCCGGGGACTCGCCCGTAAGCTGATAAAGGCAGCGGAAACGATAGCTGCAGCCGACGGGCTGCAACTTGAGGTAACCACCCAGGCCGACAATCATGAAGCCTGCGCATTCTATTCAAGCTGCAATTTCAACACCTTCACCGACACCTACGTTTACCACATATGGCTATGACGATTCCATTCAACAAGCCGTTTCTCACCGGCAAAGAAGCCCATTATATCTATCAGGCCGTCTACTCCGGCAAGCTGTCGGGCAACGGCGTGTACACCAAGAAGTGCCAGAATTTCTTTGAAGAGCAATACGGCTTCAGGAAAGCGCTGATGACCACCTCGTGCACCGACGCACTGGAGATGGCAGCCATCCTGTGCGACATAAAGCCAGGCGACGAGGTAATCGCCCCGAGCTATACGTTCGTATCAACCGTGCTGGCATTTGTGCGTCAGGGCGCTAAAATCGTATTCTGCGACAGCTGCAAGCATAATCCCGACATAGACCCCGACCGGATAGAGGCTCTCATAACACCGCGTACCCGCGTAATCATACCCGTGCACTATGCAGGCGTGGCCTGCGATATGGACCGGATAATGGACATTGCCCACCGCCACAACCTTCTGGTGGTAGAGGATGCCGCACAAGCCATCGGTTCCTATTACAAAGGGCGGCCGTTAGGCTCAATCGGGCATTTCGGTTGCTTCTCGTTCCACGAAACCAAAAACATCATAGCAGGCGAAGGCGGTCTGCTCACAATCAACGACGAGAGGTTCATACGCCGTTCGGAAATCATATGGGAGAAAGGCACCAACCGTTCGGAATTCTTCCGCGGCGAAGTCAACAAATACGGCTGGATCGACACCGGCTCGTCGTTCCTCCCCTCCGAGCTCATTTCGGCATTCCTTTGGGCGCAGATCGAGAACATCGACACCATCCAGGCACGTCGCAAAGCCATATGGGAACAATATTATGCCGGACTCAAGCCCATTGCCGACAAGGAGCTGATCACTCTGCCCGACATTCCGGCATATGCCACCAACAATGCCCACATGTTCTACATCGTGTGCCGCTCGCTCGAGGAGCGCTCGGCGTTCATAGCCCACATGAAGCAGAACGGCATTCAGGCCGTGTTCCACTATCTCAGCCTGCATCGCAGCGGATTTTACCTCACACATCCCGACTCTCGTCCCGACAACTGTCAGGAGATAGAACGGGTGGGCGACGAGGAACAGGTGGTGGGGCTCCATCTGCCCAACTGCGACCATTTCGCCGACTGCCTGGTGCGCTTGCCGCTCTTCTACGAGCTGACCGACGAGGAGGTAAACAGAATACTTAACAGCTGCCACAGCTTTTTCAACACGCTCACAACAGACTGATGTCGCGAAAACGGCGCATACTCATCCTTTCGTCGCTCCCTCCTGAACATTCGGCAGGACTGGGCACCGACCTCATGAACGCCCTTGCCTGCAATGGCGATAAAGTCACCTATTTCTCGCGGTGGCCGTCAGCCCTGCATGCTCCCGGCATAAAAAGCATGCACCGCACCCTGTGGCAGCGCATCGTGGCGCTGTTCATTTCGCATCGGCGCTACCGGAAGAAGTATCGCACCGAAATGAGCGGAGCGCCTCTCATCAACGGCATCCGTGTGCTTTACCCCGATGAACGTGACCCGCAGGAGTCAACCGGCCGCATAGCGCGGCAAATTCGCGGCAAATTCGATTATATCGTGACCCTGTTCTGGCAAGGGATGTTCACCTCCGAGACTCTGCGACACCTGAGCCGCAGATTCAAATGCCCGGTGCTGATTTATGCCGTGGACATGGCTCCTGTGACCGGCGGATGCTATTATTTCAACCATTGTGAGCGCTATGCCACCAGCCAATGCGGCATGTGTCCCGGCCTTGACAGTTCCGATCCGAACGACTGCACCCATACCAATTTCCTTGCCAAGCAACAAAACTATGCGCTGTGCGACGCATCGTTCTTAGGCAACACCTGGATGACGCAGTGTGCGGCACGCAGCGGCCTGTTCCGCCCAGACAGGATTTTCAATGTCGGGCTGGTGATGAACACCGACCGCTTCCGTCCGGCCGAAGACCCTCGGTCAATCCGTGCCGCCCTCGGCATCGCCCCCGAAGTCAGGCACGTGTTCTTCGCCCGCTCGGCCGACGACCCGCGCAAAGGTAGCCGGTATGTAATCGACGCATTCCTCTCCGTCATGAAAAATCTGACGGACGAACAGCGCAACAGCATCCTGATAATCACTGCCGGACATGAAGACACCATCGGCAACGCACTGCGCCCGCAAGGCATCGCCGTCAAACACATGGGTCTGGTGGATGCTCCGACCCTCATCCGACTATATCAGGCCTCGACAGCCTTTATCAGCCCGTCAACCGACGATGCCGGCCCCTCGATGGTCAACCAGTCGCTGCTATGCGGCACACCGGTGATAAGCTTTGCTACCGGAGTCGCCCTGGACCTTGTAAACAACGGCACCTCTGGCTGGCGCATCCCGTTATGCGACACCGCCACCCTGGCCAAAGCTATAAACGAGTGCATCGCCATGCCTGCCGACACCTTTGCCGCCCTGCGCGCCACATCGCGCGCCACAGCCATGGCCCACAACTCCTACGAAGCCGTCAACGCCCGCTTCCGCACCATCTTCGACGCCTACGAAGCATCTAAAGACTGACAAGCGAAAAGGTCGGAATTCCATCCTACCATACAAGAATTTCGGGATTTCAACTCTATAAGTCAGAAATTTATTGTATCTTTGTAAAGTAATAGAAAACAACGGAATATCATCATGGCCCGACCTATCAAAGAAACCCCCGTGCTGAGGGGCAAGGACGCTGAGATTTTTGCCAAAAGAACGGCAAATCCCGCACCCGTCAGCGATGCTGAAAAGGATGCGGCAAGAAAGGCGTATGAGGCATTCAAGGCCATAAGCACATTTCCGATGTGATTATGGACTTTGGTAAATTCACCTTCCGGCAGATTGATGCCGATACACAGATAAAGTCATTCGACTGCGGAGACGCAGACTTGAATGACTTTTTATTTTCCGATGCCATCAACTACTATACATCAATGATGGCACTCACCTATCTGCTTGAAGATAACGAGGCGGGAAAAACCGTGGCTTATTACAGCTTGCTCAACGACAAGATTATTTTTGACCCTGAGGAAAAGAAATTGTGGAACCGGCTGAATCGCCATGTCATCAATTCCAAACGGCGCAAAGAATATCCGGCAGTCAAAATAGGTCGCTTGGCCGTCTCTAAAGACTATGCAGGACAGGATATCGGGCGCATGATTCTCCTACAGGTAAAATTCGTATTTGCTACAATGCGCCGAAGTGCATGCCGTTTCATTACTGTCGATGCTTATTCCAATGCTGTACCGTTTTATGAGAAATGTGGATTCATGTTTCTCTCAGAAAAAGACAGGACGTCCACTACAAGAGCCATGTATTTCGACCTTATCAACTTTCCGAAGTAATTAGGGAATCCATATGCTCCCCATCGGTAAAAATCATTTCAAAAAGAATTACTAACTTTGTGCTGTCAATCAAACGCAGACACACAGGAAATGGGAATTGAATCACGCAACATACTGTCGGGTGGGAGGGAAACACATACGCCCTGCCCCGCTGTCAGCGTGGTTGTGCCGAATTTCAATTACGCGCGCTATCTGCCGCAGCGCATCGAGTCGGTGCTCAACCAGACTTTCACCGATTTTGAGGTGATTCTGCTCGATGATGCTTCGACCGATAACTCCGTGGAGGTGATGCGCCGATATGCGGAAACCGACAACCGCATAAGCCGCATCGAAGTGAATGCCACCAATTCCGGCTCGCCGTTCCTGCAATGGGAACGCGGAGTGAGACTGGCACGTGGGCGCTACATCTGGATTGCCGAGGCCGACGATTTCGCCGATCCGGAGTTTCTTGCCAGCTGCATGAAAGCATTTGAGACCGACAATACCATTACAATGGCCATGACAATGTCGCATCTGGTGGACAGCGAAGGGAATCCCTCAGATCACAAGCCATTCGAAGATTTCGAGCCGGACAGCAATACCCGTTTTTTTGACGGACGCGATTTTATCCGCAGATACATGACAATCGTAAACGGATGCTACAACGCCAGCATGGTGTTGTTCCGCAAGGATTGCTACACTGACATAAAGGACCGCACGTTTACCGGGATGCGCTACTGCGGCGACTGGATGCTCTGGCTCCAGATGATGCTTCAGGGGAAAGTGGCTCGCATAGACCGGCGGCTGAACTCATTCCGTCTTCATGGGCGCAGCGTGACCGACGCTTCGGCGACAGCGCAGAGAGGGCGCCCGGAGGAGATGGCCGTAGACCTTTTCCTGCTCAGCGTGCCACACCTGCTCACCACTTATCAGCGTCGCCGCGCCCGTTACAGAACGTACCGCGACCTGCGCAAGCGCCCCGAACTGCTCAGCAGAGTTAAAGAGCTTTGTCCCCACATCGACAGTATACTGAGGGTTAACCGCGTGAACTTCATGTTTTACTGGATATACATGCATGCACCGGTAAGGTTCCGGAAATGAAATAACTCAACACATCGACCGTACAACAGCAATGAACAGCATTCAACACATCACCATCGAGCCCGCACAGACCAAACCTGCATTCTCCGTGGTGATATGCAGTGTGAACACAGAGAAATACAACCTTTGCCGCGACAACATAGCGGCCACAATCGGCGTCGACACAGAATTTATCAGGGTTGACAACGCTGCGGCAAAATGGCCCATATCAAAAGCCTACAATAACGGGGCATCGGTGGCATCCGCCCCCAATGTTCTCTTCATCCATGAGGATGTACTGTTTGAGAATTCCGGCTGGGGCGCAGCCATGGCACGCAAACTCGCAGAACCTGAAACCGGTGTAATCGGATTCATAGGCGTACCTTTCAGGCTGGGGGCATATGCGGGATGGAACGAATGCTCGGAACTGGTGTCGGGACATATTTACTACATAATGGACGGCCAACGCATCTGCTGGCATCAGGAGCCTTGGGCAGACGGCAAGCTGACAGGTGGAGAGTTCGCCCCGGTGCTTGTGGTTGACGGGCTGGGATTCGCCGTGCGTCGCGACGTATGGCAGGAGCATCCGTTCGACGAGGTTGCCCTCGATGCATTCCATTGCTACGACATCGATTTCTGCATGCAGGTGGCGTTGACACACCGGAACTATGTGTATCTGAAAGCCGACATAACCCACTTCTCGAACGGCAACATGGACAGCCGCTGGGTTGAGCAGACATTGCGGTTGAGCGAAGGGAAATGGAAAGAGATGATGCCGATGTGCGTACCGGGGTGTGAACCGGCCAATCCCGAGAAAATCATGGCACGTGCCGACTACGATTTTCTCTTCAAGGCAGTGCGCGGACGTGCCAACCGCAATCAGGCAGCCCGCATCCTCCGGCATTTCATCAAAAAATCGCTGCACTCCAAGGCCTACCGCCGCAAACTGGCCTCCGCCATCTGGCAAGTCCTCATCAAATATCACAAACTACCGGCCGCGACGTAAAACCGTCCTGGGCACTTACAGCTTCATACACCAAGCACAATGGCGGGATCAATATTCAGCCGTTGGCTTATAACTCTGGCTTGTTCAAGCGTAGGCTGCTTCTTGCCTGAAAGATATTCACAAATCCTCGAGGGATTGATTTCAAGTAATTTTGATAAAGCAATCTGCGTGAGTCCCCTTTCATACATCCGCAGTTTTATCACTTCAATAAGCGAAGGCTTCCCTATGGGATAATGTTCTTCATCATAATCCGCCACCAGATTCCCAAGCAGAGTAAGCTCCACCATGCGCGGATCATCAGCCGGAGTGTCTTCCGGCAATCCAAGCATAAGTTCCTCCACACGTTTTAACGTGACACGGTACTGCATTTCATTCTCTATCTTAGTCATTTCAGGTCGCAATTTATATGGTTGCACAATCTATTCTATCATACTCCTTATGAGTTCCGATAAACCTGATCAGAACAAACTGAGGCACAAACTTAATTACAACTACCATCCGGTAGTCATTTCCTTTGATATTAAACACATAATGCTGATTACCAACACTATCTACTGTGTTGAAAGTCTTTTTAATATCTGCAAAACACCTCCATTGAGATTTTTTCACCACTGAAACCCAATCCTCTAGAGCTGTTTTAGCCTGAGGATGCTTTTCATAGTATTCCCGAATGGTCCGTTCTGCAATTATCCTCATCGATGTAGTTGTTACAATAAGGTTTGTTGCAAAATTAAGAACATTCTTTCAAAATAGCAAATTTTATCCACCTCTATTTTTTAGCTAAGTTTTGGAACAGTCCAATTCTATATTGTCTTAGAAAACTTTAGTGGAAGGGTTAACCGTTTAGGCGGGAGATGCGGACGCGGGTGTTTTTGAGTTTGTAGGGGGCGACGGCGGCTTCTACGGCGGCAGCTTTTGCACGCGGCACGGCAGCTATGGCCCAGTGGTCGTAGACGGTGATTTTGCCGACCTCGTCCTTGCTCAGACCGCCCTTCTGCATGAGGAATCCGGCGATGTCGCCTTTCGAGATTTTTTCCTTTTTGCCGGCATTGAAGTAGAGCGTAGCCACATCGGAACGGATTCCGGCCTCATGCGCGGATTTAGGCGCCCAAGTGCGGTCGGTGCGCACGTGGTCGGGGATATTCTCTCCGTCGGCGATTATCACGTATGCGGTGCCGTCGGCACCCATGCGGGCCGTGCGGCCGTTGCGGTGGGTCCAGCTTTCGGGCGTGAGAGGAAGATGGTAATGTATCACATAATTCACATCGTCAATATCGAGGCCGCGCGACCCGAGATCGGTGCTGACAAGCACCGGTGTGGTGCCGTTGTTGAATAGATCCACAGCCAGCTGACGTTCACGCTGCTCAAGTCCGCCATGATACAATCCTGCGGGGAAACCGGATTTTTTCAGAAACTCATAGACCCTCTCGGCGCTTTCACGGTGATTGACAAACACCAGCGCACGCCCGTCGGGCAACGCACGCAGAAGGTCGGCAAGGATGCCGAGTTTGTCGCGCTCCACCGAGTCGATGCGCACCACCTGAAGCTTGCTGCGGCCTGCGCCGGCGATGAAGTCGACCGTTTCCGCCCCTTTCATTGGGAGGAAATCGGGCATCTCAGCCAAAGGGGTGGCCGATGTGAGCACCACAAGATCAAGCGAACGCATGCGCCGGGCTATGCGGCGCATCTCATCCTGAAAGCCAAGCTCCAGACTCTTGTCGTATTCGTCAAGCACCAACGCCCTGACGCCGCTCACATCCAGATGTCCGCGGGTGATATGGTCGAGCAGACGGCCCGGAGTGGCCACTATGATATCGGGGATAACCGACAGCGAGTTCACCTCATCGGCCATGGCATGACCACCGTAGAACGCTACAGTCTTTAGCCCGGCAGCCACGGGACGAAGCACATCAGCAATCTGGAGCACGAGCTCGCGCGACGGGGCCATGACAACGGCCTGTAACTGCCCGGTGGAGGGCTTCAGTTCGCGCAGCAGCCGGAGTATGAATGCTGCCGTCTTGCCTGACCCTGTGGGCGAAAGAAGGATAATCTTACGTTGGTCAGTAGCAGCCATGAACTGCTGCATCTCGTTGAGTTCAGCTATGTTGTGTCGTTCACGCAGGCGCTCGGCTATCAGTTTCGTTTCCATAAGTGGTCAAATTTACTTATTCAAGTTTTTTTCAGCAGGGTAATCCGGTTACGGGCGTATCACGCGGTATTCACCGTTGGGCCCGGCAGCAATGTTGTAGGTGCGAAGCCCCATCGGATGGTTGCTATCGGCCGCCGGACCGGCCGTGGGCTGTCCGTAATTGTTAATCACGGAGTAGCGGCTACCGCAGCGCGCACAATAGGCATCGTTATGCTCCTCGTCGTAGGCTATGCGCACATCGGAGCGGTTCTCCACAGGGCACGACATGTCGTAGGCCGCAGGATTGCCGAGGATATCGCCCACGAGCATCACCCCGCCGAATCCGGTCTGCGACGCGGCCGAGTAGCTGAATCCCTGCGGAATTCCAAGCGGCAGCACAAACTCGCGGTGCTGCAAGGCGGCAGTCACGCCCCATTGGGTCCAGTCGTGCTGAAAGGGGAATACAATCCACACCCCTGCAGGGGGCGTGCGGTCGTCGTCTACGCTTTTGCAGCCGCTCAGCACGGCGGCAAGCACACACATAAGACATATCAGTCGCTTCATAATCACATTCATCCTTAAACAATAACCGTTCCGGCAGGAGCCCTGTCAGAACGGTTGTATCGCGGGGTTATATCCTTATATTTCAACGGCTCAGGCCGGAGATTAGTTCACCGAATTTGTCGGCTGCCTTCTGCAGCTGCGGACCGATGAGCGGGCGCAGCATGGCCGGAATCTCCACATCAATCAGCGTCTGCACCGATGAGGAGTTCTCGCCCGTAGGCTCGATATCAAGCTCCATCGACAGAGGCACCGGTGATGATTTCGTGCCGAACACAATCTTCGACGGACGCACGCGGTCAACAACGGTAAATTCAATAGCACCCACCTGCGGGGTAACGATCTTAAGGCTGTCGGCGGTGAATTCCACATCTCCCACCTGACTGCGCTGTTCGGGCGAGAGGCCGTCGAGCACCGTCTGCAGGTTGCTCAGGTCGCTGAACCGGTCGAACAGCTCGTCAGCGCCTTTGCCTATCTCTGTTTTCGGACTTTTGAATGTAGCCATCAGTTCTTTCCACTAAACGTAAACGTGCGCGATGCACAATCAGTCAATCGATTTGTCGCGTGAGGGAGTCCAGTTGCCGGGATCCTTGCGCCACTGCTGAAGAGTCTCGATGTCTTTCTCGCCGATGAATCCGGTGGAAAGAGCCACCTGCAGGAGGGCATCGTAATTGCTGAGCGTCACAAGCTTCACGCCGGCTTCCTTGAAAGCCTTGTCGGCCACCGGGAAACCGTAGGTGAACATGGCTACCATGCCGACAACCTCGCCGCCGGCCATACGGATGGCTTCCACAGCCTTAAGGCTGCTCTTACCGGTCGACACCAGGTCCTCGATCACCAGCACTTTCTGGCCGTGAGTCAGATTGCCTTCAATCAGATTCTCCAGACCGTGATCCTTCGGGGTGGAACGCACATAAACGTAGGGCAGACCCATATTGTCGGCCACAAGCGCACCCTGGGCGATAGCTCCGGTTGCAACGCCGGCAATCACATCGGGACGGGGGAAGTTCTCCATGATTGTGCGGCACAGCTCGGTTTTGATGAACGTGCGTACTTCGGGATAGGAAAGAGTACGGCGATTGTCGGTGTAAATCGGCGAATTCCATCCGGAAGCCCATGTGAAGGGATTTTCGGGCTGAAGTTTGATTGCACTGACATTAAGCAGTTTCTCGGCAAGAAGGTGTTCGAGCTTTTTCATATTGAGTGTAAGTGAAATTTCGTACGATATTCTGATAATCAGCCTCTTTACAACAACAGTCGCCCGTTGTCAAATCAGCCTCTGTAATTTTCCGCAAAGATACGGAAAATCCCCCGATAATTCCAACTCCAACCACCCCAAATCACCGCAAAATCCGCACCCCCTCCCCCAGAAAATCTCCAAAAAATCCCTTAGAAAATCCACCTAATAATTCTTAATATCCGGCACCCCTACTTTCCCCGAAATTGATTACCTTTGTAATTGGAGCAACCCCAAGCATCTGAAACCGGCCACAAGGTTCAACACAACCGGCTGACGAAGCCAACAACCCTTATCGCATAGCGCTTTGCTATGCAAAGAATCAAATTCAGCCCCCAACCTGTCATTCCAGGCTAAGGCTGCCTTCAGATAACTGCCGCCAAAAATTTTAGTTTTCATAGATATGGCAAATGCCTTAATTGATAATTCCGAGCAGTTTAAGCTCGTCAAATATATTAAAGAGCTGGTCTCACGACCTGATTGTAATCATATTATGATTGCAACAGGTTATTGGGACTTGCCCGGCACGGCTTTGGTGTATGAAGAACTTAAGGACTTTTTTTCAAGAGGTGGTAAACTTGACTTACTTATAGGTCAAGAACCACAACTCCAATATTATCAGGCATCTCAAGAAGTGCGTCAATTCCCCGATTTCTATATTCAAAGAGATGTAAACTCTCTTACGGATGAATATAAGCCCATCGGTAAGCTTATCATCGATAACGCTCTGACCGAAGAGAATCCCGATGGTAAGTTTGAGATTCGCATTTATGGTAAGGGAGAGCATAAAGAATTCCTCCATGCTAAATGTTACATTTTTCTCGGTAATAATCATATGCTTGCTACTGGAATTGTTGGTAGCTCTAATTTTACATTAAAAGGATTACAGGGCAATGCCGAGTTAAATTACCTTGAAGAAAATGGTAACAGCGTAGCAGCACCGTTTACAGAGTATTCGACATCTAAATCTCACAAAGCATGGTTTGAGGAGCTATGGCAGAATAGCGAATTATGGTCGGGTAAGTTTATTAAGAATATTCTTAAGCCTTCACCTATTGGTATAGAAATTGAGAAAGACAATGAGGCTGAAAATCCTCTCACTCCTTACGATGTCTATATCAAGTATCTTCAAACTCAGTTTGGCGATATTATTGATGCAGAAACCACCAACACCCTCAAAACTTATCTCCCTACATCTTACAAGCCACTGGACTATCAGCTTGACGCTGTAAAGCAAGGATTCTCTATTATGAAACGCTATGGAGGTTTCTTGCTTGGCGATGTCGTGGGACTTGGCAAGACTGTTGTTGGGCTTTTACTGATTCGTATGTTCCTTGATCAAGCTGAGGTACTTAATCGTCCTCGCAAGGTGCTTGTTGTGGTTCCACCATCAATACGTAGGGGCTGGGAAGATACTATCCGCGACTTTGACCGTGAACACACCACTAAGATTGAACCCTGCATAGACTTCATTACTACCGGATCTATTGGAAATCTTACCGATGGAGAAGATGTTTTTGACGAAGGGGACGACTTTGACGGTGAGCTCGACAAAGTGCAGTATGGGTTAATTATGGTTGATGAGAGTCATAATTTCCGTAATCGTGGCACTCAAAAATACGAAGCACTGGATGAACTTATTGGCATGTCCAATCCAACGCCATATCTTTGTTTGCTGTCGGCGACTCCACAGAATAATACACCGGAAGACCTATACAATCAAATATCTCTATTCTTGCGCGATGCCAATAACTGCAATCTTCCTAATGTGCCAGGGGGTAAGCTTGATTCATTCTTCAATACAATGAAAGGCCGATTTAAGAATGCTCGCAATATGCCGGCCGATACGCCAGAGCAACGTGCCGAAGCAGCAGCCATCATTGCAGAAGTGTCAAAGGAAATTCGAGAACGTGTTCTTAATGAACTTGTCGTGCGTCGTACTCGAACTGATATTAAGAAGCTTTATCCCGAGGATAGCGCAAGTCTAAAATTTCCATCCATTAAAGGCCCTCACAAACTCGAATACCACATGGACGAAGAACTGCAGCAACTATTCTTCGACACAATCAACGCCATTTATCCTGTCTCGGACACTCATCCCGGCACTATACAGTTCTCGCGCTATGCAGCCATTACTTATTTCAAGGATAAGAAAAACGAAAGGCATTACGAGAAACGCAATTTGACTGTTGAGTCTATCACAAGGCGTTTACAGAAAATCATGAAGATAATGCTTGTCAAGCGTCTTGAAAGTTCTATAATTGCATTCAAATCTTCGCTTGACAATCAGTTGAAGTATCTCGACGTAATGATTTCGATGCTTGACCATGATGCTGTTTATATATGCCCCGATATTGATGTCAACAAGGTTTTCCTTGATGCCGATGGAGATTTTGATGTATTCCAAAATGTGTTGGAGCGCAAAATCCAAGCCAAGCCTGAAAACAATAGGCTTTTCCACGCCTCCGACTTTAGGTTGGAATATCGGGAAGCTCTCCTCGCTGACCGGAAAATCATCAGCCGCTTACTTGACCGTTGGAACCGAAATGACTTCGACCCCAAATTTGAGCGTTTCAAACAGGCCATTCCCGAACTCTTCAATCCTGAAATCAATAATCCGAGTGGTCAAAATAAGCCTCGTGTAGTAATCTTCTCTGAAGCTATTGATACCCTCAAATCCATTGAACGCGCCCTGAAAAATGCCGGACACCGCCCGTTGGCAATCACAGCCGAGAACCGCGATGAGATGGCGCGCCGCATCGCGGAAAACTTTGATGCCAACCTTGCTCCAGAAAAGCGTCGCGATGATTACGATGTAATCGTGACTACCGAGGTCCTGGCCGAGGGCGTGAATCTCCACCGCGCAAATGTAATTCTCAATTACGACGCCCCATGGAATGCCACACGCTTGATGCAGCGCATAGGCCGTGTAAATCGCATCGGATCGGTCGAGGATTTTGTTCACGTGTATAATTTCTTCCCTTCCGATGAAGGCAATAGCGAAATTCGTCTTATTGAGAAAGCCTACGCCAAACTCCAATCATTCCATGAAATGTTTGGCGAAGACAGCAAGGTGTTTTCCGAACGTGAAGAAGTTCGAGAGAACGACCTCTCTCATACAGTCGATGGAGATGAGTCTCCTTTTGGCATCTATATTCGCGAGTTGAAAGATTTTGCGGCAGAACAGCCTGAACAATTTGAATATATTAAATCCCTGCCGCTTGACAGTCTCGGCGGCTACTATCCGACTGAAGGATGCTCTGACAGTCTATATATATTTACCGATCAGACCGAAGGACTTGTATCCGTACTAATTGCTGATGATTTCGAGCTAAAAGCCTCCATTATTTCGCCATTGCTCACGATGCAATATCTTCATTGCGCGCCCGAAGCTCGCTTTACAAGCCATGTAATCGACAAAGAAGCACCAGACTTAAAAGACGCGCTTCGTGCATACCAAAACCACGTCACCCATCGTTTGGGCGGTCGTGATAGCAATGAACGAATCAAAGACGCTCAGGAATATGTTCGAGAGCTACGCGGTCGACAGGACATCACCAATGAAACAAAGCGACTCCTGGCACAAGTTAACTCCCTTGTACGCAACAAAAATAATTTTGTTATCAAGACTCTCCTGAAACAGAAGCAACGCGACTCCTCCGGTCAACTTTCGCTGTTTGGAGCAGATTTTGAAATTAACTCATGGCTGCAGACTACGTTTGCTCACATAGCTACACAAGCTCACGAGCGCCGCGGCCAGTCAAATGTCGCTATCGCAATCATTAAATAATCACATTGTATCCCATGAAAGAACAACTCCAACATATTTTTCAAAACGGCTATCCAGGCTCAGATGTCTTTATTGACGAAGTCCTAAAGCCAATCTTTTCTGAGGACGTCATAACAAGTATTGATATTGACATCATCGACTCACCTGATAAGCGCCGACGTGCAGACAATGCGAATATCTTTTCAGCTATCCATGTCGCCGACATTGACCGTGTAGACTCTGACCCGATAGCCCTCTACGATGTCACTCTTAGGCCCGGCAGCAAGATACAACACTCTCGTGTGGCGATTAAGCAGTTCATTGCCTCAGAAGCAATGACTTTTACCCACGCCTTTATTCTGTTCCATTACGACAACGAAGCGCAACGGCCCTGGCGCTTCTCTTACGTATATAAGGAGCGAACTACTGCCGCCACCCGCGCCACGGCCAAACGCTATACCTATGTTTTCGGTAAAGATTATCGGAGTCGCACTGCCGTTGAGCGCTTCCTCGAACTTGCTCGAAGCTCTAAGACAGACAAAGATTTTGCAGAAGCCTTCTCAGTCGAAGCCCTCAGCGATGAGTTCTTTGACAGATACCGCGAGCTGTATGCTGATTTTGTGCAATATCTTACCGGTAAACGCTATGTAAAGGAGTCAGGGAAATGGGTAGAAAAGACAATCCATGCTCCAAACCCGCAACTTGCAACATCTTTTGAGGGTAGCGATAAGCTCGTGCGTGATTACATAAAGAAGATGTTTGGTCGTATTGTATTTTTGTATTTCCTTCAGCGCAAAGGATGGCTGGCTGGAAATCGACAATACATGCACGATCTGTTTTATCATTCCGAATTGCAAGACAATTTCCTTGATGGAGTGCTCGAACCGCTTTTTTTCGGTGTACTGAATACTCGCCCCGAACATCGTTCATCTGATGTCGCATCCCTGCCGGATTCCGATAAAATTCCGTATCTTAACGGAGGCTTGTTTCAACAGGACGAAATCGACGAACGCACTTGCACTATTCCGGCAGATTATTTCAAACGTCTGTTTGACTTCTTTGACCAATATAACTTCACAATCGATGAGAACGACCCTGAAGATGCCGAGGTTGGTATAGACCCCGAAATGCTGGGTCGAATCTTTGAAAATCTTCTCGAAGATAACAAAGATAAGGGTGCGTTCTATACCCCCAAAGAAATAGTGGAATACATGTGCCGTGAATCAATCATAGCATATCTTCTCAACGGCATACCGGAGCACTCCCACGAACTTATTCGAAACTTCGTGGAAACGCTGGACGCAGATACGCTAAACGACGAACAACGCAAATATCTTGCTAAGAAACTTGTCGACGTGAAAATCTGCGACCCTGCTATCGGTTCAGGTGCTTTCCCGATGGGTATTGTCAACATCCTGTCAAAAATATATATTGCCCTTGGTCTTGTGCGTGACCGTTCAAAAATGAAACGGCACATTATGGAGCAGAATATCTATGGAGTTGACATTGAAAAAGGAGCTGTTGATATTGCCCGCCTACGCTTTTGGTTAGCTATGGTTGTAGACGCTAACGAGCCGGAACCTCTGCCGAACCTTCATTTCAAAATCATGCAGGGCAACTCCCTATTGGAGAGTTACAAAGGCAAAGACCTGTCGCGACTAACCAAAGTTAATATTGGGGAGCCTGGAAGTCTTGGACTTCAGAACGAGGATGCAGAATTATTGATTTCAAGCCTTGCAAATTACTACAGCGAATCGGATCATGGAAAGAGAGCGAAGATTTTCAATGACATTCTCAATAATGTTCGACGCCAAATCTTTGAGCTCACACAGAGTGAAGAGTTTATGAAGGATATTAATGATTTATCCGCAAACGATAAATTCTTCCTGTGGCATACTTGGTTCGCTGATGTATTCGCCAATGGAGGTTTCGATATTATTATAGGGAATCCCCCTTACATCGATTCGGAGACGATGACAAACACTCAGCCAGAATTGCGAAGTATATATAAAAAACTATATTCTTCAGCACGTGGCAACTGGGATCTCTTTATTATCTTTATTGAGCTGGGCATCAATTTACTGAAGAAGCATGGTATTTTTTCTTATATAATCCCAAACAAGGTAATTGCTGCGAAATATGCCGAAGCGAGTCGGCGATTGTTATGCAACAATAATCTTAAGATTATTCGAGATTATGGCTCCGTCCCAGTGTTTGAGGCTGCTGTGTATCCGTGCGTACTTCTTTTGGAAAAAGAGGATTCAATTTCAGAGAAAGTTTTTCAAACCATGAAGGATGTAGAGAATCCTGCTCGTAGTGCGATAATACATCCTTCTGTTTTTAATTCAGATCTGTTTTGGGATAAGTATTTTATCAACCAGACTCAATTAAATATCATTTTAAAAATATCAAATCAGCCCAAATTATCCACGTATTCTGTTGATATAAAAGGTGCAGCCACTGTTGCTGAAGCATACGAAATAAAACAAGTTCTCTCTGAACTTGATTCAAGTCAAACGGAGCCATATTTCAGATTTATAAATACAGGAACGATTGATAAGTACAAATCCTTATGGGGCACAAAGAAAACACAATATATCAAAGATGCATATCAGCATCCCGTAGTTAAAACTACGGATTTGCAAGCAATTAATCCTAACCGTGTTGCGCAATCATCTGCTCCTAAAATTATTATAGCGGGTATGAGTTCTTCTATCGAAGCTGTCTATGATGAAGGAGAAATTCTTGCAGGGAAATCGACATCAATTATCCGAGGAGAAGTTCATTTGTTAAAAGTTATCCTCGCGGTTATCAACAGTAAACTCCTGGATTTCTGGTTGCGGATAAACTTTAATTCGCTAAAGATGGCAGGTGGTTATATTAATGTAGGTGTTAACGAAATTTCATCACTTCCGATTCATGCCTCCGCTCATAACAATTCAAGCCTAATTGACTGTGTCAATAGATTGCTTATCCAACCGGATGATACTATATCATTAGATGAAATCGACAACATTGTTTATCATCTTTACGATTTGACCTACGATGAAGTCCTCATCGTTGACCCTCAGACTCCCATCTCTCGCGAACAATACGAATCCTTTAATTTAGAAACGCATGGACAACCGTAATTATATGAAAGCATTTGGAGAGTGGCTTTGCGCCGTAACTCCGAATCCTATGATTAAATCGTTGATGCACGGTTCTATGACTGCTATGTATCAGCGAGACTACATTATTGTTACGAACATTTGCGATGGCTTTTTATATCTTCAGGAAATCTCAATGTCCATTATCGAAGGAGCAAAAGAACGCTATAAAGAATTTAATAAGTCTGCTTTAGAGTCATCACCACTTTCTGACGAAATTAAGGAAAAGGTATCAGGTCAAATAGACCGTAACGCAGAGATCCTTAAACAGCACTGGATCAATATTCTCCATCAAAGAGGTATTCAAATAAAGAACTAACGTATGTCAACACTAAGCGAACTATATATCACAATGGAGAATCTGCGTAAGCTTAATCTCCCCATTGATGAACGGCTAAAACAGGAAGCCGCCAAACTTGAAGAGGATCTCATCCGCACAGAGATTCTCCCGACCCTTACTGAGAAGATTGAACCGGCATTAGCACAGGTTCAGCGGGAACTTGTCTTAGTGGTTGACTATGTTCCTGGAACTCCTCTTAAGGTCAGCCTCTCCCGTAAGCGGAATCTATTTGATGCGCTTGAAGATGTTGTAGAAATTAAGCCGGATCCGGTCGTAGAGCATACGGAAAAGAAAAAAGGTGGAAAGAAGGTTGTTACCAATCCACGTACTCGCCTGAGGATAACAATGCCGGACAGCTCAATCATCGAAGAGAGGACCGCATGGGAGTCTCTGCAAAAATTCATACTGCATGTAGGCGTGGAGAAAGTCCGCGCTGTCGGCTTGATTGCCAATAAAATCCCCCTTGTAAGTAATACAGTAGACGAAAAGTATAAGACAGCCCAGAAGCCCCTCGGCAACGGCTGGCTCCTGATGACCTGTTCTGATACCGCCACAAAACGCAAACAAATCCTCGCCATCGCTGAGTCGGCAGGTCTAAATGTCAATGTCGAAATCATATAATATAATGAGTAAAAAAGACATTAATAATAAGCCTTTTGACGAAGGAACACTTCTCAAATTAGATATTTTTAGAGACTGCTTTCGTGAGTGGTTTCCTGTTTTTGTCCACAACACTGCCATATCACGTATATACATATACGATATGTTCGCCGGAAGCGGGAAAGACTCAATTGGTAAGGATGGTTCTCCTTTGATTCTTCTAAAAGAAGCTCGCGGAAACGAAAAACAACATTGCAAGGTGCTTTCAAACAACCAGTGGAAAAAGGTGGTTTTTGGTTTCAATGAATTTGATACCAACAAAAAAATAGCACTTGAAGCATTGCTAAGGGATAATCAGTCTTTGTGCCAGAAAGAATGTCCCATAAAATGCCCTTATACGAATTCGCTATTTTTTCAAAGTGAGGACTTCAAAAAACTATTTTTGAATGAAAACTTTAGGCGGGTATTGTCTAACCCCAAGTTTGCAAAATTCGTTCTATTAGACCAATATGGATTCAAGCAGATAGATGAGGATGTATTTCTCAATTTGGTAAATAGTCCAACAACTGATTTTATATTCTTTATTGCCTCCTCATTTATCAGAAGATTTCAAACTCTCCCTGCTGTAACTAAATATTTTAGAGAGAATCAAATCCGATTTGACGAATCGAAACCTAAAGAATGCCATAGGGTAATTACTGAATATTATAGGAGTCTTGTACCCAGTGATAGAGATTATTATGTTCACGCATTCACAATTCAGAAAGGTAAAAATTATTACGGACTAATTTTTGGCACCAACCATTCTTTAGGAATGGAAAAGTTTGTGAAAGTATGTTGGAAACATGATTCTATGTCTGGTGACTCAAATTGCAACATTGATAATGATTATCTTCCAGGAACATTATTCTTTGAGCAAGATAATTCAAATAAAAAATCAATGGTTAAAGACGAGATTGAGAGATTAATCTTAGAAGGGACAATTACATCCAATATTCAGGGACTGCAGTATGCCCTTAAACGTGGTTGTGAACCGAAATTATTCGTCGAAGTCATTACGCAGTTGAAGAAGACAGGCAAAGTTACCATAATCGGGAAGTTTAATCGTCAATCAACCAATATACATCGTATTGATGAATATTTAATTGAACTCGCATGAAAACGACAAAGATAGAATGGACTGATAAGACTTGGAATCCTATTACGGGTTGTTCTAAGAAATCTACCGGATGTCTCCATTGCTACGCAGAGGTTATGTCAAGACGTCTGAAAGCAATGGGACAAGAGAAGTATGCCAATGGATTCACAGTGACATTACATGAAAGATGTCTTGATGAACCTTTATCATGGAAGAGTTCACATAATATTTTTGTGTGTTCCATGAGCGACATCTTTCATGAAGAGGTCCCATTTGAATTCGTGGATAAGATGTTTGACATTATTAAAAGGACTCCGCAACACAGATACCAGATATTGACAAAGAGAGCAGAACGAATGGCAGAATATTTTGCTACCCATTCAATCCCTGACAATGTTTGGCTTGGTGTTACTGTTGAAGCTCAGTCTTCTCGATTTAGAATTGACTGTTTACGCAACTTGCCAGCTTCGGTCAAATTCCTATCTTGTGAACCTTTAGTTGAAGATTTAGGCATTCTTGACTTAACCGGGATTGACTGGGTAATTGTAGGTGGTGAAAGCGGTCCTAAAGCACGTCCTATGCAGGAAGCATGGGTTATGAATATCCGCCGACAAGTAGAAGAGCAAGGAGCACGTTTCTTTTTCAAGCAATGGGGAACGTGGGGTTCCGATGGTATCAAACGGAATAAACATGCCAACGGAAAGCTCTTGAACGGCGAAGTAATCCAAGAAATGCCTCTTTAAAAATTTCTTTTAATATTTTATAAAATGTTTAACGAAATTGATTCTTCAAGTATAATTGCTGCAATAACAAAAGATATGATCAAACGGAATACGATATGTGTTAAGTTTGAAAATATTCGGCGAATTGCAATTGAATTAGAACGACATAAACCGGCCCTGTTAGTAACATCCGATATGATCTCAATAGATGCGTTTCGATGCTCATTTGCGAACCATGTCTCGTTTGAGAATAACATCCTTGTAATCAGAAATTTTCAAGATATTCAGTGGAGAATACAAAACTTACTTCCCCCGAAAGAAATAACTGATCTAATTCACACTTTTTATACTGCCATAGAAGACAAATGAAAAGAATTTTAGACACTGTGCATGGATATATAATGGTCGAAGATCATTATATCAAACATATAATTGATACACAACCATTTCAACGGTTACGTCGTGTTGAGCAAACTTCAATACGTTCTGTCTATCCAAGTGCTAGACATGATAGATTTATTCATTCTTTGGGCGTTTACCACATAGGATCGTTAATAGTAGAACATCTAAAAAAAGAGGCAAAAGCAAATAAGAATTGGGGGGAAACTGAAACTACTTTAGGAGTGATATATGACTCCTACTTAGCGGCATGTCTTTTGCATGACGTTGGTCATGCTCCCTTTTCTCATTCGTTTGAGCGATATTTTGGTCAGAAGAACAACCTTGCAGAAAACCTTATATCAGAGATAAAAGACGAGGAGTTTAAAACAGATTTGAATGTACTTATGGGACTTGATGAACCTAATTTCCATGAGTTCATGAGTGCAATCGTATCTGTTATGGAATTCAGCGATGCTTTAAAGCGTATTAATATTGATACTGAATTAGTAGCAAGAATGATTATAGGAAACACCTATAGAAAAAAGGAGGAAACTCATCAGATTCAAAATTGTTTTATATCGTTATTACATGGCAATATTATAGATGCTGACAGACTTGACTATGCATGTAGGGATGTTTGGGCCTCAGGCTATAGTACATCTAGCATCGATCTTAGAAGATTAATATCTGCTTTACACATAAAAAAGGATAAGAATAACAAATACGTTGTTTGTTTTGAGAGTAATTCTCTTAATGAAATCGAAGGGCTACTGAATGTCAAGGATTTTCAGGTCCGCTATGTCATAAATCATCACACAGTCAGTTATGATCAATGGCTGCTAGATAATGCTGCAAGAACGATGGCATTAAAATATTTCCCAGATGAGAAGGATGATACGGATGGTGAACTCGCCTTACGAAATATTATCACAAAAGACTCAGTTGTAGGGGAAACTAAATTGCTTGACGGAAAAATTGTAATATCTAATATATCTGACGATGATTTGGTCTTTTTAATGAAACAAGACAAAAATCCTTTCTATGTACAATGGAGTAGTCGTCAGTATACTCATTTCCCTCTTTGGAAATCAAGAGATGAGTTTTTCCACTTTTTCAAAGTGGAAAATAGGGAGATGGAAATAAGGCAACCTCGTTTTGAAGAGGTTGTTAAACCGATATTAGAGAAAAACGGTATTAACGCTAGTGATATTATTGTTACGGAAGCGGTGTTTAAACCTCGTGTAAAAATGGATAGTTTATGTATTATGATTTCCAATGAAGTTGTAAAGTACACAGAAATCTATCCTGAATCAGATAATAAAAATATTAATAAATATTTCTATTACGTCTTCATCCCCAAGAACGAAAAAGACTTAGATGAGATGAAATTACTAAGACAAAAATTAATTGAAGCTCTTCGGGAACCTATTCAAGTGCTCTATAAGGCGCCACAAAAAGATAGCGTTAAGCCGGAATAATCCTGATTTATGTATGGATAGCGGACAGATTATACTATTTCAGACGCAGGGGGGTGAGACGAAGATTGAGGTTCGGCTCTATAATGAGACAGTTTGGCTCACGGCTGACCAGATGGCGGAGCTGTTTCAGCGTGACCGGTCGACCATACAGCGGCATATCAAAAGAATCTACGATGAAGGAGAATTAACCGCCGATTCAACTTGTGCATTTTTTGCACAAGTTCAAACGGAAGGGAAACGACAGGTTGAGCGTAAGATTCCCATATATAATCTTGACATGATTATCAGCGTGGGCTATCGTGTCAACTCGCATCGAGGCGTGCAGTTCAGGCAGTGGGCTACTCAGGTGCTGAAGGAGTACATGATCAATGGCTTTGTTCTTAATGACGATTTACGTAAAAACGCCAATGGAAAACAGGCATCAATTCAGGGCTGACTGGCACGACTATAACGGAGGAATTTACTTCGTTACAATCTGTTGTGCTGAAAAACGACATTATTTCGGAGAGATTACTTTTGACGAAACCGTTGGAATGCGATTCTGCGCGTCCGCGTTAGGCTTTATCGTCGAGGAAAGTATTCAAGCAATCCCTTCATATTATAGTGATGTGGATATCCTGAATTACGTAGTCATGCCAAATCATATTCATTTGATAATAGCGGTAGGGACGCGATTCTTCGCGTCCGCAAATGAACGGTCGTCCGCCTCGAATTTAGGTTGTCTCAGACAACGCTCGCATGAGGCTCCCGAAGCACAGGATTTTCACCATAACAGCCGACTGGCATCAATCGTCGGCGCTTTCAAAGCTGGTGTTACACGCCAAGCGCGGACGCGAAAAATCGCGTCCCTACCAGCAAACGGGCGAATATGGCAACCGCGGTATTACGAACATATAATTCGCGATCAACGGGCTTTCGAAAATATCACGAATTATATTAATAGCAATGTGGAGAATTGGTGTCGTGACCAACTCTACCTCAGTGCCCCGTCATTGTTTCCCGGGACGGGGGACGGGCTTGGGGGCAGGCTTTGAGTTGAACTGAAGCATGGGACGCGGGGCGACTTCCGTGGTGTCGGAAGGTGCGGGGACGGGCGCCGGCTGTTCAGATGCGGTGGTGGCGGCAGCCGAATTGGGAGTGGAAACTGCGGCAGACGGATTGGGGGCAGCAGGAGTGGGGACAGGGGTGGTTTTCTTCTTTTTGCGGAAACGGTTGAGGAAGGAGAAGAAGCTGTCGAAGTCGCGTTTGAGCACCACACCGACGCCTTGTGTGGTCTTGGCCGTGCGCAGGTAGTAGTTCTGGTCGTTGTAGCGGTTGTAGGCTTTCAGGCGCCAGCGTCCTTCGCGGTCAAGCAGATACTCAAGGTCGAAGTCGCCGATGAACTGACTGCTGTTCAAAGCGTTGTCGCGGTAGCCGAAATTGCCGTTGAACAGCAGCCGGTTGTTGAGCAGCCGCGACGACAGGGCCACGTCCACCTCCACGTCGCTGAAATCGCCACGGTCGCTGCGGAAGGCCGGCGCGATGTTCCAGTTGTCGGAAATCTGCCCGAGCAGATTGCTGAGCTGCGAGGAGATGGTTGACGATGCCACCGACACGAGTTCGTTGCCTTTGGTGGTCGACGACATGTATTCGGGCGTATAGAAGCGGTTGAGCGCAAGCAGATAGATTATCTGCCGGTTCATCATGTCGTCGGTGGAGATCACTGAACGCACCTTGCGGTAGACGTCGGTGGTAAGCGTGGGGAATTCCAGGTCGAAGGCAATCTCGGGCTGGCGTATGTCGCCCGTAACCTTCATCAGCGCATGCACAGGCACATTCGTGCGGTTGAGGTCCTTGTCCTGCAGGAACGATTCGTCGAGGTCGCTGAGGTTGGCGTTCAGCGCATAGATGGCCTGTATGTTGAGCTGCGCGCCGTAAGGGTCGCCGTTGAACACGATGGCGCTTCCCGGCTTGATGGTGAAGTCCTTTATGATCACATCCTGCAGGGTGAAGTTATAGTAGCCACGGTCGAGGGTGTATGTGCCGTACATCTTCAGGTCGTTGTTGGCCGACCCGTAGTCCATGCGCAGATGCCCGCTGCCCCATGCGCGGATGCGGTCGCCCCCCACGGGGTCCATCACCAGCACAAGCTGCGCCTGCGGTGTGACCCGCATCTGCAGCGAGATGTTGTAATCGCTGGGCACGTCCTCCTCTCCGGCATTCACCATGGCCTTCAGACGGTTGACGAGGTCCATCGAGGTGTCGCGCAGCACGACAGTATCGGTCAGCTCGGCCCCGAGCCTGTTTTTGTCGCGGAATGTGAGGAACGAATATTCGTCGGCCACCTCCTGATCCGATAGCACGAAGGTGAAAATGGAGTTGGGCGCCGTGGACATATCCACGTTTATATCAATCCGGCCCGGCTCCCCTTTCACGAACGCCGACCCGTCGCCGTAGATTTTGCCGTACCACACCGGATTCTCGCGCGGAGTCTCGTTGTAGCTCAGGAAATTGTGTGCGCCGGTTATGGAGAACTGGAAGCGCGGCTCCTTGAAGAACTTGTGCCGTACCCAGCCGTTGAGGTCGGCCGCATGGCCTTCGGCATCGCGGATAGTCACGCCGTTGAGGTCAATCAGTCCCGGACGGAAGTGCACCGAGTCGGAGGCGGTGTAGTAGGTGTTGGTGAAATTCACCTTCAGGCGCAGGTCGTGGGCCATCACGTCGCCCTCGAGGTCGATGTATTTGAAATTGCCCCACAGGCGGCAACGTCCCGAGGCCGTTCCCGAGATGTCGCTGGCGAAGGCCTCCATGTACGGCTGCATGAAGCCCACGTTGGCATGGTCCACGCGGAACGTGATGTCGAGCGAATCGTTCATGGGGAAAATCGCCCCGTCCACCAGCGAACGTCGCCCGTGCGGCTGCTCTATCACGGCATCGAGCGTGATGGCCTTCCGCTCCTTCTCCCAGTGCGAGCGCACAAGCGCATCGCCGAGCACCACCTTGTTGTAGCTTATGGCGCTCACGTGCAGTCCCGGGGTTTCTATCACCGGTTCGTCCGAAAGCAGGCGCATGGCATGGAACGTGCCGGTGGCATCGCCGCCAAGCTGCACCTTGTCGATTCCGAGCGATTCGAACAGATAATCCAGATTGAAGTTCAGGAGGTCGAGCGTGAGCATGGCGCCGGGGTCGTCCGACACCGAGCCGTTGATTTTCACGAACTGGTTGGAACGGTGCACATTCATGCCGCTCATCTCGAAATGACGCGGCCCGTAGGCCGACAGCCGCGCCGGGTTCACCGTCCACACCGAATCGTTGAACGTCAGCTGTCCAGGCAGTAGATTTATCTCGCTCACCAGCGTCGACGATTCCGTGCGGCTGAATGTGGCCAAAGCGCCGATGTTTCCGTTGTATGCACGCTCGCGGTCGATGTCCCAGCGCAGATTGGTACGCAGGCGGTCGTTCTCGCCCGAGGCGTCAAGCATCAGGTGCAGCGGGCCGTTCTGCGTGGGTGCCGTCAGCGTGAAATCAAGCCCCGAGGACCCCTCGCCACCGTCGATAAACGCCGACAGGCGCGTGTCCTCTATCAGCTTGTTGCCCTGCCTCAGATAGGGAGCATCCACCGCCAGAGCCATATCCCCCTCGGCATCGCTGAACATGCCTGAAATCTGCACCGGATAAATCACACTCACGGGCAGCCGGAAAAAGTCCGCAAGCCGTTCGGTCTCTTTCACGGTGAAGCGGAACGTAAAATCGTTGGCCACCGGGGGCACGTAACCGCGCCTCAGGGAGCGCCCGGCGGGGAGGTCGGCAGGAAGACCCGCGAGTGCCGGATAGACCCGCGAAAGGATGCGGCGTGCAGCCTGCGGCAGGCGTGGGAAATTGAAGCTCCCCTGCATCGAGCCGTCCACATAATCGCTGGCGAGTGTGAGCATGGCCGTGTCGGCGTTCAGCGATACATTGTTCACCACAAGCTCCGATCCGTCGGGGCGGCGGAAACTGACGTCGGACACGCTGATATGCCCCAGCATATTTTCAAAACGCTCACCGGCCATATCCACATCCACCTTGCCCGCGAATTCATTCCCCTCGCCGCCACCCAGATTGAGCAGCGACGGCACAAAACGCGCCACATCCCCTTTGAGAAACACCACCTTATGGTTGCGTGCCAGCGAGAACCGCCCTTCCAGGTCGGCCGACACGGGCTGATTGTCCACGCTGACCGAAGCTCCGAGCATGTCGCCGTCGAGTGTCGCCTCGGCCGTCAGGCCGGTATATTCGTATCCGTTGAAACCGAAACGGTCCACCACAAGCCCGGCCGTGCCGCTCCGTTTCTTTCCGTCCACACCGAATGTAGCATCCAGCGTGCCTTCGAAACGTCCCAGCCGCCTGTCGGCCAGCATTGCGCCCACATCCACAGGTTCAGGTGTTGACAGCTGCGCCTGCAATGCACAATGCTGCGCATCGGTGAACGTCCCGGAGGCATCAAGCGCAACGCTTCCCGGCACGGCCGACACAGTCAGGCGAGTTTCAAAATCATCTCCATACATGCTGCCGCGCGCATTCAGGCGCAACGCCCCAAGCGCCGACAGCACTCCCCTTGCCTTTGGCGACATCGACGGGAAAGCCGAAGCGAGCCGTTCCAGACCTGACGACGACAGAACAAGCGACACATCGGCCGGAGAAATCTCCATCATATCGCGCCGATCCATATTGGCTGCCTCGGCAGCAACCTGCAGCGACGAGCCGGCCTCGTCGGCCAGGAACAGATCGGCATTGAAGCGTTCGAGATTCCCCTCCACCGTGAAGCGGTTGAAATGCACAGGCACATCGAACGACTCAAGAGCAGGGAGAAATCCGGCCAGATCTGCGGGCGTAACGCGGCTGTCAGGCAGAATCTCCACGCGGGTCTGCCCCGACCTCAACGCCTGCCCCACTCCGACGGCCTCTCCCAAAGGGAGGCATACATCGGCAATATGCAGCTCCGACCGCGGCAACGCCAGTGCGAGCGATTCCACCCGCAGCTCATCGCGCCCCACATGGGTGCGCGCCGACAGCGACTCCAGCCTGACGCCCGGCCGGAGGTCAAAGGCCATACGTTTTATATCGACAATGAAATCGTTGTTGCGCAGCCGGGGCAGGCTGATGTCGGCACGCAGATTACGCAGCGACATATGCGCGAGATTAAACACCCCGGGAGTATGGGCGGCCGAATCAACATCGTAGCTCACCGCGCTTGAACGCACAAGCACGGTGTTAACCCTGAAATCGAACTCCGACGGAGGCTTATTCTTATCCTTCGGAGCCAGAGCGGCAAGAATCGGCCGGATGTTGAGCGGAGCGTCGGCCGTAGGCCTGTGAAGCCTCACATCAAGACCGATCAGCTCCACATACGACACCGTCAGGGGCCCCGGCGTCACAAGACTCATCAGCCTCACCCCGGCGCCGAGCCGGCGCGCCACCAAAGCGGTGTCGCCGGGGGCGGTGGTCACCGTCACATTCCGGAGCACCACGCGGTTGAAAGGCGCTATTCCCACAGAGCCTATCCGCACATCGGCGTCGAGCAGCCGCGACAGCCGCACCTCGGCCTCACGGGCAATACGGCGCTGCACCGGCGTGACCGAAAGGGCCACGTAGGCAACGGCGGGCACAAGCACTGCCACGCAGAGCACTATGACCGCAATAAACCGGACTACCCGGTAGGGCGTTTTCATATTGCGAAGTTAGCTAAATTTTTTCTATTTTATTTGTTAAATGAAGCGGAATGGCTAACTTTGTTTCTAACATTGTCCTACAGTACACATGCACAAAGCAAAGCTCCTGATTGCCGTGTCCGGCATGGCTGCAGCCCTATGGTCGGCAGCCCCGTGCACAGCAGCCACAACTCCAGTGAAGGGTGAGAAAACCATCAGCCTCGCCGCCGGATTTGCCGGATACAACACCTCGGCTCTCGCCGGCCTCGAGTTCACCTACCGTTTTTCCCGGCACTTCCGTCTGGCGCCGAGCGCCAACTACATCTTCCGTCACAAAGGGAAAGACGCCCTTACGCTCAACCTCAACGCCCATGTCCCCTTCGACGCGTCGCAGCTGCTTGAAATCTATCCCTACGCCGGGCTCAACTATTCCAGCTGGAATTTCCACCACAACGCCTCGGAAACCGACGACGTGACCACACGCAAATCGCGCTTCGGAGTCAACATCGGTGCCGGCGCCAACCTGCGCCTTTCCGGCAACCTCCGCATAGGCATCGCCGCCGACTATGTGCTCATAAAGCACTTCTCCGGCGCCGAGATTTTTGCCAAAATAGGCTACCAGTTCTGACACTTCGAGCCCCATGCCCAACAATTCAAGCGACATTCAAAACTTTAATATTCAAACAGTAGGGTCGCGACCTGTCGCGACTGCTACCTAAGGCAATTATCTCACATCCCGCTCCGTTGCAGTCGCGACAGGTCGCGACCCTACGGACGAGGCACCGAACGGACAAACGAACACAGTTTTGTTATCGGAAAATACTTAATCCTCAAAAATCATATTTCTATGTACTCAAAAAAAGTAGAGGACGCAATCAACGCCCAAATCAATGCTGAATTCTGGTCAGCATATCTTTATCTGTCAATGTCGATGCACTTCGCCAACAAAGGCTACTCCGGCATTGCCAACTGGTTTGCAATCCAGTTCAAGGAAGAGCAGGACCACGCCACCATCTTCATGAACTACGTGAACTCGCGCGACGGCAAGGTGCTCCTCGCCCCCATCGACGCCGTGGAAACCGAGTGGGAATCGCCCCTGGCAGCTTTCGAGGCCACACTGGCACACGAAAAGAAAGTCACCGCAATGATCAACGGCATCTACGCCACAGCCGTCGAGGAGCAGGACTATGCCACCCAGAGCATGCTCCAGTGGTTCATCAACGAGCAGGTTGAAGAGGAAGAGACAGCCCGCGAATACATCGACGCACTCAAGAAAATCGGCGACAACGGCTACGGCCTCTACATGTTCGACAAGGAACTGGCAGCCCGCGTGTACAACACCCCGGCTCCCCTTGCCAAAGCCTGACACCACTACGCTCGCTAAAGCTTGAAATCACCTCACTCTCCCCCATCAAAGAAACCAATGGATTCCGGAACGCAGCCACCGCGCGGCCTCCGGAATCCGTTTTCGTTTTATTTCCACCCAACTGCCGAGATGCAAAGCGGCGGCATCCGGAATGGATGCCGCCGCCGGTTATTTCAGATTGCGGTCGTGTATCGGCTTTGAATGGAATGTCAGAATTCGGCCGACTTGGGTGTGCGCGGGAAGGGGATGACGTCGCGGATGTTGGTCATACCGGTAACGAACAGCACCAGACGCTCGAAGCCAAGACCGAAGCCCGAATGAGGCACGGTGCCGAAACGGCGTGTGTCGAGATACCACCACATGTCCTTCATGGGGATGTGCATCTCCTCGATGCGGGTCATGAGCTTGTCGTAGTTCTCCTCACGTTCCGAGCCGCCGATAATCTCGCCGATGGCGGGGAAGAGCACGTCCATGGCGCGCACGGTGCGGCCGTCGGGGTTCTGCTTCATATAGAAGGCCTTGATTTCCTTGGGATAGCCGGTGAGGATTACGGGACGCTTGAAATGCTTCTCCACGAGGAAACGCTCGTGTTCGCTCTGAAGGTCCACGCCCCAGCTTACGGGGAACTCGAACTTGTGGCCGCTGTTTACGAGGATGTCGATGGCCTCGGTGTAGGTGAGGCGCACAAACTCCTCGGATGTCACCGATTTCAGACGCTCGATCAGCTCCTTGTCGTAATGCTCGTTGAGGAACTCGAGGTCGTCGGCGCAATGCTCCAGCGCGTAGTTGATGCAGTATTTGAGGAAGTCCTCGGCGAGGTCCATGTTCTCGTCGATGTCGATGAACGCCACCTCAGGCTCAATCATCCAGAACTCAGCGAGGTGACGTGGAGTGTTGGAGTTCTCGGCGCGGAAAGTGGGGCCGAAGGTGTAGATGGCGCCGAGGGCCGTAGCTCCGAGTTCGCCTTCAAGCTGGCCGGACACGGTGAGCGCCGTGGGTTTGCCGAAAAAGTCGCAGCTGTAGTCGACGGCACCCTCTTCGGTGCGCGGCAGGTTGTTGAGGTCCATGGTTGTCACCTGGAACATGGCACCGGCACCCTCGCAGTCGCTTGCCGTGATGAGCGGGGTGTTGAGGTAGTAGAACCCGCGCTCCTGGAAATAGCGGTGGATGGCATACGCCAGCGCCGAACGCACGCGGAGCACTGCCGAGAATGTGTTAGTGCGCGGACGCAGATGGGCTATCTCACGCAGGAACTCGAGCGAATGGCCCTTTTTCTGCAGAGGGTATGCCTCGGGGTCGGCGGTGCCGTAGATTTCAAGGCTCTTCACCTGAATCTCTATGGACTGACCTTTACCCTGGCTTTCCACAAGGATGCCGGTGGCGGCGAGCGCCGAGCCGGTGGTGAGGGGTTTGAGCTGCTCGTCGGTGAAGGCCTCCATGTCGAACACAAGCTGGAGGTTGCGGATGGTGGAGCCGTCGTTAAGCGCCACGAACTGCACGTATTTGTTGCCGCGGTGGGTGCGCACCCACCCTTTCACACACACTTCCTTGCCCAAAAAGGCGGCGGAATCGGCGAAAAGTTCGGTTATTTTTGTTCTTTTCATCATTATGCTGTATATGCAGGAAATGTGTTACTCGAACGAACCCATCTTGAGGAAGTTGACCTCCTCCTGAGTGAGGTAGCGCCAGCGTCCGCGGGGCAGGTTCTTTTTGGTAAGACCGGCGAAGTACACGCGGTCAAGTTTTGTCACATGGTAGCCGAGGCTCTCGAAGATGCGGCGCACGATGCGGTTGCGGCCCGAATGGATCTCGATACCGGCCTGATTGCGGTCGGTCTCGGTGGCATACGAGATGGCGTCGGCATGGATGGGGCCGTCCTCAAGCTCGATGCCGTCGGCAATGCGCTGCATGTCCTCTTCGGCAATGTCCTTGTCGGTCCACACGTGATAGATTTTTTTCTTCACATATTTGGGGTGGGTGAGCTTCGAGGCGAGGTCGCCGTCGTTGGTGAGCAGCAGCACGCCTGTGGTGTTGCGGTCGAGGCGTCCCACAGGATAGATGCGCTCGTTGCAGGCGCCCTTCACGAGGTCGAGCACGGTGGTGCGGCCGTTGGGGTCGTCGCTTGTTGTCACGCAGTCCTTGGGCTTGTTGAGCAGAATGTAGCATTTGCTCTCCAGTGCCACAACCTTGTCATCGTATTCCACAGTATCGTCGTGCGCGATCTTTGTGCCGAGTTCGGTGACCACCTGTCCGTTCACCTTCACCAGTCCCTGCTGGATGAATTCATCAGCCTCGCGGCGTGAGCAGATGCCGGCGTTGGCCATGAATTTGTTCAGACGGATTTTTTCGTCCGGATCGGGAAGCGGAAGCTCGTATTCAATGCGTTTGGGACGCGGTGTGAAGCTCTTGCCCTGACGCACGGGACCCTTCTGGAAGCGGTTGCCCGGGCCGTTGGGACGGCGGTTCTGATTGTTGTAACCGCCCTGATTGTTGTAGCCACCCTGCTGGCGGTTCTGGTTGTAACCGCCCTGGTTATTGTAGCCGCCCTGACGCTGATAGCCGCCCTGCTGACGGTTCTGGTTGTAACCGCCCTGCTGGCGGTTCTGATTGTAGCCGCCCTGGTTGTTGTAGCCACCCTGACGCTGGTAGCCGCCCTGCTGGCGATTCTGATTGTAACCACCCTGCTGACGGTTCTGATTGTAGCCGCCCTGATTGTTGTAGCCGCCCTGACGCTGATAGTTGGGATTGTAGGGGCGCTGCTGGTAGCCACCCTGACGCTGATAGCCCTGGCGCTGCTGATAGCCGCCCTGAGGCTGCTGGGGTGTTGTGCCTTCGGTCTGAGTTGTCTCGGTTGCTGCGGCGCTGTCGGCGGCATCCTGATTCACCGGACGCTGCTGATAGGGGCGCTGCTGGTAGGGGCGCTGCTGATAGCCGCCCTGACGCTGGTAGCCGCCCTGGCGCTGCTGATAACCGCCCTGACGCTGGTAGTTGGGGTTGTAGGGGCGCTGCTGGTAGCCACCCTGACGGTGGTAGCCGCCCTGCTGACGGGGCTGATAGCCACCCTGCTGCTGTGCCGACGCACCTTCGGCATTGCCGCCTTCGGCCGACGGCTCGCTGGAGGTGTTGTAGCGGTTCTCATAATGTCCCTCCTGAGGGTTTGCCTGTGATTCCGGCACTCCCGCCTGACCAATGCGGGGGCGTTTGGTCTTTTTGTTAGCTTCGTTAGCTTCCATGTTGGTTAGAATGTTTTGAGTTGCGTAGTTTCAGAGCATTCACAAATTTTTGGTATGCCTCGCGGCACAAGATTGCGAATATATTCTTTAAAACAACAGATTAGGTTTGGTTTTGGTTGGATATGGTTAGTTTAAAATTGTTTCAAATCCCTCTGCGCGGCCTATGCAAACCTGACTGCTTAAGGCGGCGGATAGTTTTCAGCACAAAAATATATTTTTCCGCGAACATTTGCAAATGTTGCGTGAAGTAAGTAATCAAATTTGACTGCCGTTTTCTTGCCCGGGATGCCTCAGAGCTCGCGGCTTATGATGAAATCGAACAGAGTGAGCATTGCGTCGCGCCACTGCGACGGCGGGAAAATGGCCAGCGTCTCCGCGGCCTGACTGCGCAGCCGGCGCATGGTGTCGTAGGCATAGTCGATGCCCCCTTCGGAGATGGCGAACGCTATGAGGCTGTCAACCTCAGCAGGCGAAAGCTGGCTCTGGCGGGCGAGCTCCATCATTGCCGGTGCCTGCGCCGACCCGCTGTGATGAAGCGCATAGAGCAGCGGAAGTGTCACCTTCCCCTCGCGAAGGTCGTTGCCCGTGGGCTTGCCTATCTTTTCGTCTGAGAAATAATCGAACACATCGTCCTTTATCTGGAAGCAAAGGCCAAGCAGACGGGCGAATTCGCGCAACGCCTCAAGCCGGTGGTCGGTGACGCCCACTCCGTAGGCACCCACCTCCACACACGAAACGAACAGCGATGCCGTCTTGCGGTAGATTATCTCGAAATATGTATCCTCGTCGAGATGACTGTTGTGGGCGGTGTAAATCTCGTCAAGCTCACCGATGGAGAGCAGACGCCCCAGATTGGAAATGGAGCGCACCACCTCGATTTTACCCACCGACACCCCCTGCAACAGGGCATTCGACAGGAAGAAGTCGCCCATCAGCACGGCCAGATGATTATCCCACGCACCGTTGATGGTGGGATTTCCGCGCCGTGTGAGCGTGTCGTCCACCACATCGTCGTGGATGAGCGATGCATTGTGCAGCAGCTCCACAGCCACGGCTCCGGCCAGCACATCGTCGTTGACCGTCCCGAGCAGCTTCGCGGTGAGAAGCACCATTATCGGACGAATCTGTTTGCCCCGTTTTTCAAGGAAAGAGCGCACCACCCTGTTCATCAGCTCGTTCGGCGACGACAAAGCCGACTCAATGCGTTCATTGAGCAGCTTGAGATCGGGGGCAAGCGCCTGCTGTATATCCTGAAATGAGGTCATGTTAACAAATTACGCGGCAAAATTAATGAAAAAACTGCGTTCGCCCCCTATCGCGCCCCATATTTTTCCCATAAATTTACATCCTGCACCTTTTGCAGCTCTTTAAATAGCAACGAGACCGACAAAATAAATCTTGCCGGCCTCGTTAAGGTATTGATTACAATCATTCACCGCACCACAACTTTTGTCACCGTGTTACCGCGGCATTCTATATAGACACCGGGGGTGAGATGAGTGCATTCACCATCTTCAAGGATTTCACGCAGCACTCCGTGCAAATCATAAATCTTGCGCACAGCCATGTTGTCATCCTGCCGGACAACCTCCACTCCGGAACTCCCTTCTTCAATAATATTTTCAAAATTACACCAAGGCTCCGTACTTTCATATGCCTCCAGACTTCCCTTAGGCACATACAGCACACAACTAGCGTATAGTCCTTCCCAACCGTCAATTTCATTAAAAGCATGCATTGTCCTTACATCCAGCGGACGGGAAGTCTGCGCGTGAATCTCCCTTAAATTCACGCACCCCTGCAGTTCGCACGGATTGGAACTCATATTCCTTTCCGGCAATCCTGCATCACTCATAGGTTGTGCCGCACGTGGCATATTCCGGTCACCGAGCGACGATTCCTGCTCGAACCTCACGAACGGGAAATCATCATATTCCTCATAATACTCTCCCAAAATACGCTCTTGCTCCGGATTCAGCTCATCAAGATACGTATGATAACACTCATCGTACCACTCTTTCGGAAGATATACCGTTTCAAGCGAAAGACATTGACACACCACCCTGTCGTAGTGATTATACTGAAAATCACATCCCGAAAAATCAACCTTTTTTAGCGACGAACAGCCATAGAACGCCCCGCCACAAACCCTTACTCCATCGGGAATGACAATTTCCTTCAACGATGTGCACATGCTGAATGCGCCATATCTTATCTCTCTGAGCGTCGCAGGTAATTGCACGCTTGTAAGCTTGTCGCACCACGCAAAAGCACCATAACCGATACGCACCACGGTATAACTTCTGTCGTTATGTTCCACTTGTGACGGAATCACTATGTCCCCCTCATAATATGCACCGGGCCACACTGTTATTTTCCCGTCAAAGTTTACAACCCTGTAATCCGGACAGTCAGTCAATTCCATTGTTGCAGGATAAGGGTCGTATGTGATTGTGTTGGGATTCATCACCATCACCTCCGAACGCGATTCGCTGATGATTCCATAATACAATTCACCAACCTTAAAGTCATAAGTCTCGCGGAATCCGTACCCGCTCCCTTCCCAATTCACCGAAGCACTCGCCGCCATACTTACGCACGCAAGTATACCGCACATAACTATCCGCAATAGAATAGATCTCCTCATAAATATTAAAGTTTAAGGTTTGTATATAATAAAATCACACGATTGGTAAAGAGCGGCGTTTTTTAGTAATGATAACGGATGAACCGGTCGCAATTTATAAAATATTCTTAACAAACGCAAGAAAAACTGAATATGTTTTAATAAAATATTTATGTTATAAACAATCAGGGCGGACTAAGATAATGTGGTTCAGGAAGCAGGACAGATTCAGAACAAAAGACTTATGATTTAGCAAGTTACCGGATGGAGATGAGCTTGTGGGTCTGGAGGGAGAGGCGCCAGCGGGGATGGGCGAGGGTGTAGGCGATGGCGGCGCGCAGGTGGCGTTCGGAAGCGGCGGCATCGCCGGGCACGTCGCATGGCTGCAGACGCCATTCGGCGGCAATGGCCATCAGCGGCGCGTAGCCGTCCATCGGCTGCCCGCTGTAAACCACCTTCAGCTCGTCGATGCGGTCGAGAACCACCGGAGCATCCTTGGGAGAGCAGGTAACCCAGTCGACCGAGGGAGGGAGCGGAAGCGTGCCGTTGGTTTCCACCTGCACGAAGCACCCCGCGGCATGCAATGCATCAATGAATCCGTCGGTGAGCTGCATGGAAGGTTCGCCCCCGGTGACAACCACGTGGCGCGACGGGAAAGCCGTCACACGCTCCACCACCTGGGCATACGTCATCCCTACGGACGCATGGTGGTCGGTGTCGCAGAACGGACACCGGAGGTTGCATCCCGAAAGGCGCACGAACACTGCCGGCGTTCCAGTGAAATGCCCCTCGCCCTGCAGGGAGTAAAATATTTCGTTGACACGCAGAAGCCCCTCCGAGCCGCTACCGCCGTAGTTATCATCCCTCATGGTCATAACACACAATCGGTGACATCGTCGGCAACATATGCGGCCATGTTGCCGCAACTTTCCTGAACCACGCACTTGTAGCACTGCGGCACGGAATCTGCCACCCAGCGGGCGATGTTCTCGGCAGTGGGGTTGAATGGGAACACCTCGTTGAGGTCGGCATGGTCGAGCCGCCCCTGAATAAGCTCCTTGATTCGGGTGAAATCGCACACCATCCCCTCGGCATTGAGCTGACGGGCACGGCAGTAGACGGTGATTATCCAATTGTGGCCGTGGCGCCGGGTGCATTTGCTCTCATAGGGGAGCGAGAGGCTGTGGGAGGCCGAGATTTCGAGCTGTTTTGAAACGTAGTACATAGGTCAGTCAACAGATTTGCAGGCAAACGATGGTGTTGCATGAAACCCCAAAATGCGGGGTGCACCACCTCGGTGGGTGAAAAAGGGGTTGCGAAAACGCAAATTTCGGCATTTTTGAGTTAAATTTGCAAATCAATAACCCGCGCATCTCCCCGCGCAATGCGCAACAAACTGAAATATGGGCAAAAACAAGCTAAAGAAATTTGGAGAGATGGAGCACATGGAATGTGTGTTCCAGTATCCCTATGGCGTGCTGAGCCGCGAGGGCTTCCCCCTGAAAGGCCGCTGGAACAGCGACTATTTCCACAACGACGGCCCCATTGTGCTTGAACTGGGCTGCGGCAAAGGGGAATATACCGTGGGACTTGCACGGCGCTTTCCCCACAAGAATTTCATAGGCATCGACATAAAGGGCGCCCGCATGTGGACCGGAGCCAAGGCCGCCACACTCGAGGGTCTCGGCAACGTGGCCTTCGTGCGCACCAACATCGAGCTGCTGAGCCACTTCTTCGCCCCCGGCGAAGTGAGCGAGATATGGATCACTTTCCCCGACCCGCAGATGAAGAAAGTGCGCAAGCGCCTCACGTCCACCACATTCCTGAACCTCTACCGCACTGTGCTCGCCGACGGCGGAATGGTGCGTCTCAAAACCGACTCGCCGTTTCTCTACACCTACACGCGCCTGCTCACCGAGCTTAACGGCATAGTGCCCGAGGTGAACACCGACGACCTCTATCACAGCGGGCTGGCCGACGACATCCTGCAGATACGCACCTACTACGAACAGCAATGGCTGGCGCGCGGGCTTACCATAAAATACCTTGCGTTCCCCCTGGCCCACGCAGGCGAGCTGCAGGAACCCACCGACGAGATTCCGCCCGACACCTACCGCAGCTTCTCGCGCGGAGTTCTCGAAACCGACCCAAAATTCTCACAGCAAAGCAACGAATAACCATGCAACTATATCCCAACCTCATTCTCGACGCGCTGAAAAACGTGCGCTACCCAGCATCGGGCAAAAACATTGTAGACGCCGGCATGGTGGAGGACGACATCCGCATCAACGGCAACAAGGTGAGTTTCTCGCTGATTTTCGACAAACCCACCGACCCGTTCATCAAGTCGATTGTCCGCGCCGCCGAATCGGCCATCGAGACCTACATCTCGCCTGAAGTGGAAATCAAAGGGAACATCGCGGTGAAAACGCGCACCACCCTTCCGCAGCCTGCCGCCAAACCGCTGGCCCAGGTGAAGAACATCATCGGCGTAAGCTCAGGCAAGGGGGGCGTGGGCAAATCGACCGTGGCCAGCAACCTTGCCGTGGCCCTCGCCCGCGAAGGCTACCGCGTGGGGCTGCTCGACGCCGACATTTTCGGCCCGTCGATGCCAAAGATGTTCGGCGTGGAGGATGACGAACTCTACATGCATCAGGTCGACGGCCGCCAGCTCATAATCCCCATCGAGAAGTACGGGGTGAAAATGCTCTCGATCGGCTTCCTTGTCGACAAGAATTCGCCCGTGCTCTGGCGCGGCTCCATGGCCTCTAACGCCCTGCGCCAGCTCATCACCGATGCCGATTGGGGCGAGCTTGACTACTTCATCATCGACATGCCCCCGGGCACGAGCGACATCCATCTCACCCTTGTGCAGACTTTGGCCATAACCGGCGTGGTGATTGTGAGCACACCCCAGCAGGTGGCGCTGGCCGACGCCCGCAAGGGCATAGCCATGTTCACCGGCGACAAGGTGAATGTGCCCATCCTCGGCCTGGTGGAGAATATGGCATGGTTCACCCCGGCCCAGCACCCCGACGAGCGATACTACATCTTCGGACGCGACGGCGGCGTGGAGCTTGCCAAAGAGCTTGGCGTGCGGCTTCTCGCCCAGATTCCGCTGGTCACCGATGTGTGCGACGACGGCGATGCCGGAACTCCCATAGCCCTCAAGGATACCGTCATGGCACACGAATTCATCCACCTCGCCCATGAGGTGACCGATGCCGTGGCACAGCGCAACGAGCAGCTGCCGCCCACGCAGAAAGTGGAACTCAAAAAATAATCTCTCCCCCCTCACCACCGCCATGCCAAAGATACTGATCATAAACGGCCCGAACCTCAACCTGCTCGGCACCCGCGAACCGGAAGTGTACGGACACGTCTCGATGGACGAATACCTGCGCGCCCTCTCCGTCGACTATCCCGGAGTGGAGATAGATTACTATCAGAGCAACCACGAAGGCGACCTCATCGACCGCATTCAGGAAGTGGGCTTCGACAGCGATTACGCAGGCATAGTGCTCAACGCAGGTGCCTATACGCACACATCACTCGCGCTGGCCGATGCCATCCGGGCCATCGACATTCCGGTGGTGGAGGTGCACATATCCAATACGGCCGCCAGGCCCGAAGCCATAAGGCACACATCACTCATAGCCCCCGCATGCCGCGGCACCATCACGGGGTTCGGCATGGACTCCTACCGCCTCGGCATTGAATCGCTGCTCTGACCGATGGATATAATGGATATCGAAGAATATATCAAGGCACACACCGACCCTGAGCCGGAGCTGCTGCAACAGCTCGGACGCGACGTGCATCTGCGGCTGCTCTATCCGCGCATGTGCTCGGGCCATGTTCAGGGCCGTCTGCTGAAAATGCTCACCGCCATGGTGGCACCGCAGCGCGTGCTCGAGATCGGCACCTACGCCGGCTATTCGGCGCTATGCATCGCCGAGGCTCTCCCCGAAGGGGCGCACCTTGATACGGTGGAGATTGACGACGAGATGGAGGATTTCATCAGAAGCCGCTTCGGCCGCTCGCCGCACGGACACAAAATCACGCTGCACATCGGTGATTTCAGCCGCATAGCCCCATCGCTGCAACCGGGCTACGACCTTGCCTACATGGACGCCAACAAGCGCACGTACACCGAGACATTCACCCTCGTGCGCAAGCTGGTGCGTCCGGGAGGTTTCATCCTGGCCGACAACACCCTGTGGGACGGAAAGGTGACCGACACAACGCGCCACCACGACCCGCAGACCCTCGGCATAGCCGAATTCAACGACACCATCGCCGCCGACCCATCGCTCGAAAAAGTGATACTCCCCCTGCGCGATGGCCTGACTCTCATACGCATAAAACCCTGACACCCAATATCACACCGGAGGATGGACACACCCGAAAAGAAATCAAACGAATGCAAAGGCACAATGGCAGCCGTAGGGATGTTCGACGGCGTGCACCTCGGCCACCTGCACCTGGTTGAACATCTGCGCCGCGAGGCTGCGGAAAGGATGCTGCAACCCCTTGTGGTCACATTTTCCAACCATCCGCTGTCGGTAATCGCTCCTGACCGAGCACCCATGCTCCTGTCGGCTCCGGAGGCAAAGATGCTGCAGCTTGCCGTGAGGCGTGTGGCTGTGCGCATGATTCCGTTCACCCCCGACCTGCGCATGCTCCCGGCACGTGATTTTCTGGCAATGCTGCGCGAAAAATGGGGCGTGAAAGCCATGCTGCTCGGATTCAACAACCGGTTCGGCCATGACGCGCCGGCCGACTTCGACACATACCGCGCACTGGCTGCGGAGGAAGGCATCGAGCTTGTGCTTGGCACCGAAAAGAAACTTGAGGGGGAAGGGAGCATCAGCTCGTCGGAAATACGCCGACTGCTGACACAGGGACACATCGCCGAAGCCAATGCCATGCTCGGACATCCCTACCAGCTGCAGGGCACAGTGGAGCACGGGCGCGAGATAGGACGCACCATAGGGTTTCCAACCGCCAACGTGCATCCGTCGTTCGTGTCACAGCTCATCCCCGGCCGCGGGGTATATGCCGCACGCGCGCTGATGCCCGACGGCGCGATGCTTCCGGCCGTGGTCAACATCGGAAGCCGCCCCACCACCGGCACGCCTGCCGACGCCCCCGAAACCATCGAGGCGCATCTTATCGATTATTCCGGTGATCTGTACGGCTCACCGATCACGCTGAACTTTATTGAGCATCTGCGCGACGAGCAGCGGTTCCCCTCGCTCGACGCCCTTGCAGCCGCAATCGACAACGACCGCCGGCGCGCCCTTGAAATCCTGAAATAAGAGAGAAAGGCATCCGCTACTCAAGGCATCGCGAACGGACTGGCGGATGCTCGGTCGAACACCTTCTTTCCGGCCACATACGTGGCGATGTTCATGTTGTCAGGCCCCATGGTCTGGAGCACGAAAAGTTTCTCGAAAATATCGGAAGCGAACTGCATGCGCCATTCCACAAATTCGGTCGGCGCCAGCGAAAGCACGGCGATATCAGCCTCGTTGCCCGGACGTAACGAACCAATCCTGTCATCAAGCCTGAGCGCCCTTGCCCCTCCCAAAGTAGCAAGATAGAAACTGCTCGCGGCATCGAGACTGTGCTGCTGCATCATGGCCACCTTATAGGCCTCCCCAAGCTGACGTGGGATTGAGAAATTAGTGCCCGCGCCAACATCGGTGCCTATGCCGAAACGGCATGGACGCGCGGCTTTGGAGGCATCCCAATAGCGGAACTCGCCGTCGCCGAGAAACAGGTTGGACGACGGGCAATGCACCGCTGCGGCGCCTGCATCATGGATGGTCTGCCATTCCTCCTCCTTCACTATGCAGCAGTGAGCCAGCACTGCCGTGGGGCCGAGCAGGCCGAAATGCTCATAGACATCGGTATAGTTTTTCGACCAGGGGAATAGCTCCTTAACCCACTGTATCTCATCGTAGGCCTCGTCGAGGTGCGTGTGCATGTACACCCCTTCGGCGGCATGGCGGCGGTAAAGCTCGCCGGCCAGACGCAACTGCTCATCAGTGCTTGTGGGGGCGAAGCGTGGCACTACGGCGTAAAGCTGACGGCCGCGGCGGTGCCATTTTTCAAGCAGGCGTTCCGACTCCTCAACCGAGGCGGCGGCCGATGTGTCGCGCAGTGAATCGGGCAGATTGCGGTCCTGCAGCACCTTGCCCGAAATCATGCGGGTGTTCCAGCGCTCAGATTCCTCGAAGAACGCCTCCACAGATACGGGGAACGTCGTTGCGAACACATTCGCGGTGGTTGTGCCCTGCTGCAGCAATTGGCGGAAAAACACCCGTGCCACTTCGTCGGCAAACTCCTTGCTGCGGAATTTCGATTCGGTGGGGAATGTGTAGCGGTTGAGCCAGTCGAGCAGCGTGTCGCCGAACGACCCGATCATGGGCGACTGCACATAATGCAGATGGCAGTCGATGAATCCGGGCATGACGACGGCGTTTTCGTAAGTGTCCACACGGTCGAGCCCCGGATAACGCCCGATTACATCGCCGTATGCACCGACGGCATCTATCACACCGTCGCGCACCACCACGAGTCCGTCGGGATAATAGTCGTAACAGTCGGCGGCAGGAACGAGCAGCGGATTGTCCTTATATGTCAGCACCTGCCCGCGGATGCCGAAAAGGCTCTGTGCGGCGGTATTGTTATTCTGATTTGTATTGTTATTATGAGTAGTCATGGTGGAATGATTCATGTTCATGTGTAGGTAATAAAAACTGCGTATCTGCCTGATTGTGCCGCCGATGCGCGGCAACTACCACTCCGGGAACATGCCGAAGGCGCGCAATCCGGATGCAAATCACTATGAATTAAACAATTGTGCGCGGTTCAGAGTTCAGATTAAAGGAATGAAAACAGTCTCAGGGAAATAAGTCATCAATACCACTGCACGCCGTTGGAAGTTGACGAACGTTTGTCGTACTTGAGGTCGCTCAGCAGGGCTGACTTGACCGAGATATGGAAATTATAGCTCTTGTAGGGACCTACCGGAATCACACTCGCCCTCATGGTGAAGCAGTGGAGGTCGCGGGCTATGTTCAGGTTCATGTAGGCTATCTTGTGCAGGTCGAAGTTGTAGGAGGCGGACGCCGAGAACTCCCAGTTTTTGGTGGGCCGTATATTGCCCGACAGACTGAGGTTCTGCGTTATCTTGCCGTTATATTCCATCTTCTCGCGGTTGAAATCGCCGTAGCTGTAGTTCACCGAATAGTTGACCGAGAGGCTCCACGGCACCTCCCATGCCGCATATCCGTCGGGCGACAGCTTCAGGTCGTCGTCATCATTGCCGTTCCCGTTGTTGAGGCGGTCCGGCTGTCCGTAGCCGGCGTCATCCCAGTCGTCATCCTTTGGATTGTTGCCGAGGTCGCCATTGTTCTCGGGGGGATTGTTCTTGTTTTTCTTCCGTTTGAAGGTGTCGTTGTTGAAGGTGTAGGAGAAGGAGGTTCCGGTTGAAGAGAGGCGTCCCAGTCCTTTGCCCTGCGATATGCGGAGCTTGTTGACACGCACCGGGTTTCCGGCGCTGTTGAGGGCGTAGGTGTACACGTCCCATGTGGCCGAGAGGTTGAGGTTGAACTGCTTGGTGAGGCGCAGCAGCAGCGACGTGTTGATATTGCTCCACCGCAGCGAGTCGGCCGCGAAGTTGTAGCTTTGGCTCACGGTGAAGTTCTCGATTAGCGACACTTTCTTCTCGCCGATCGAGTCGTTGTCCGACTTGACCTTCATCTCCACATTGTTGGCGAGCGAGAAGCTGACCATACCGGTTTTCCCCTGTCCGGGCACACCGAAGAGGCCGTTGGGGAACATGGAGTATTTACGCGTCTGCTCGCGTCCCTGGTTGTCGATGTAGTTGTACTGGCCGTAATATCCGAACCAGGGGGACGAGAAGTCGGGCGATGCCGAGAATGATACGGTGGGAGTCATCACGTGGCGGATCATCTTCACCTTGTCGCCGAGGAACGGCAGAGGCTGGAAGAATCCGTAAATCTTGGTATCGAACGAAACAGAGGCCGTGAAATCCCACACGTTATAGAACGAATAGGTGGTGTCCATAACTTCAGCCGATGCCGCCGGATCCCACGAGCGGCGCACCTTCTGAGTGTACATACGGTCGGTGAGATTAATGGACGGTGTGACGTTGAAGTAGGTGAACAGCGGGAATGTGGCCGAGATAGGGATGCTGTGACGCATGCCGTTTCGCCAGTCCTTTATCAGCGATTTCTTGAAGAACTCATCCTGCTTGGCCGTGAGAGAGTTCTGGAACTGCCCCGAATAGCTCATGCGGATTTTCTCATACCACCGGTCGGCGCCTACTGCCTGCTTGCGCTTGAAGGGATAGGTCTGGCTCATGGTGACGTTCAGGTTGGGGAACGACACGGCCAGAGTGGAGTCCTGTGTGCGCTGGCTGATGTTGAGCGACGTGGAGAACGACCATTTCGAGTTGGGAATGCGGTAACTCATGTTGATGGTCGACGATTTGGTGTTCTCGGTGAACGAGTTGGTGTAGTAGCTGTTGAGGGCGTTGCGCGTGTAGCCCGATGTGGTGAAGTTCACCGCCGCCGACAGCGTCATGTTGGGATTCGCCTTGGAGTCCTGCGAATGGTTCCACATGATCTGGAAGTTGGTGGACTTGGAATAGTCAGGATCACTTTTCTCGCCGTAGATGGTCTTGAGATAGTGGATGTTGAACGAGCCGCTGTACTTGTAGCGCTTGCGGTAGGTTGACTGCGCCGAAAGTCCCCATGAGCCCTTGGTGTAGATTTCACCCGTAAGGGCAAGGTCAATCATATCGTTGATGGCGAAGTAGTAACCGCCGTCGCTGAGATAGAATCCGCGGTTGTAGTCATCGCCGAACGTCGGCACTATGACACCGGAGGCATAGCTGTCGCTGAACGGGAAGTAGCCGAACGGGATGGCCAGCGGGAGCGGCAGCCCGGCAAGCACCATGTAGGCCGGCCCGGTGACGATGTTTTTCTTCGGACGCACCTTGGCGCGTGTGAGCTGCAGGTAGAAGTGAGGGCATTCGTGGTCATCGCAGGTGGTGTAGCGCCCGCTCTGCAGGTAGTAGTCCTCCCCTTCGGTTTTCTTTGTACGGCCGCCGGTGAGGTAACCCTCACCCTGCTGGGTGATTACGTCTGTGATGTAACCGCGCTTGCTCTTGAAGTTGTAGCGCATGGTGGAGGACTCGTAGCTCGAGCCTCCCTCCTCGAATACCGGCTGACCCACCATTTCGCCCACCGAGTCCTGACGCCCTACGGCATGGACCTCGCTGCTGTCCATGTTGAGCTTGATTTCAGCCGCATTAAGTTTGAGGTCGCCATAGTCAACGCTCGCCTCACCGTACATGAACACGGTGTTGCGGCCTTTCATCACCATTGAGTCCTTGGAGTTGAAAACCACCTGATTGTCAAGGTCGACCTTCTCGCGGCGGATACGCGACGGACGTTTCGGCTTCACCGTGTCGGGTGCAATAGGCGGCAGGAGCGCAGCCACAGAATCCCTGACGCTAAACATGGAATCCACCGGAGCCGAAGTGCTGTCGGCCACAATGCTGTCGGCCGGAGCCACAACCGGGGGCACAATGCTGTCGGGTCCCGGAATTTCATCAAAAAGCCGTGACGACGCCGGTGCACCGTCGCGCGAAAACAGGTTTCCGGCCACAGTACAAGCTAAAAACAGGAAGATTATATATAATTGAGAGCGTCGCAAATGTGTTGTCTAACAATCGTTTGGGGCATCAAAAGCATGCACTGCGGCTACAACGCCGCAGCACACTCGGCCTCTGAACAGTGCAAAGTTACTATATTCTTGCAAATTCCCGCTCCCTCACCCCGTTAAATTTTCATTTCACCGCTTAGCAGGCGCCAGCGACGCTCCCGGCCGGATAACTTCGGATAAACTCGGATAAACTCGGATAAACTCTTATAAGAATTATCAGAATTATCAGAATTATCAGAGTTTATCCGAGTTTATCCGAGTTTATCCGAAATTATCAGAATTAATCCGCCACATTTGTTGCCGAAAAGGTGAAGAATGCTTAATTTTGCCAAATAAGGCCGCCATAAACGCCTCGCGATGCCTTTTTCTTCATTTGCTCTAATTCTTTTTCTCATTCCGTCAGCCAACCACATGGACCAGAATTCACCCGGCAACCGCCCTCTGTTTTCCATCATTACAGTAACGTACAATGCCGCCGACACGCTTCCCGCCACCATTGAAAGCGTGCGCCGGCAGACATGCAATCTGTACGAACATCTCATCATCGACGGCGATTCGTCGGACGGCACCATAGAGATTGCCCGCCGCAATCTGCATCCGCTCATGCGTTTCCGTTCGGCCGCCGACCGCGGCATCTACGACGCCATGAACAAGGGCCTGGCGGAGGCCACAGGCGATTACGTGATTTTCCTCAATGCCGGCGACACATTCCATTCGCCCGAGACGCTGCAACGCATCGCCGACACCATAATGTGCGAGGACTATCCCGGCGTGGTCTACGGCCAGACCGACATAGTTGACGCCGACCGTCGCCGCATCGGTCCGCGCCACCTAACCGCACCCGAACAGCTGTCGCTGCAAAGCTTCGCCGACGGCATGGTAGTATGCCATCAGGCTTTCGTGGCGCTCAGACAGATCACGTCGCCCTACAATCTTAAATTCCGGTTCTCGGCCGATTTCGACTGGTGCATCCGCGTGCTTCAGCATTCGCGCCGCAATGTGCTCATCCCCGAAGTGCTCATCGACTACCTTAACGAAGGCACCACCACCCGCAACCGGTTCAAATCGCTGCGCGAGCGCTTCAACATCATGTGCTACTATTACGGCGTGCGCAGCACTGTGGCGCGTCATTTCAAATTCCTCATGCGCGAACTGCGCCGACACTTCTGACACATGCTTATCATCAACACCACGTTTGTCGTACACAACAGCATCGAAGCTGAATTCATAGACTGGCTGTCGGGCACACTCCTGCCGGCAGCGGCAGCCAGCGGATGTTTCGCCACGCCCACGGTGGCGCGTGTGCTCACCTCTATCGAGCCGGACACACTCAGCATAGCTGTTCATTTCCCCGCCATCGACCCGGCGAAAGCCTCGCACTGGCACGAAAACGAAGGGCAGGCACTCATGGCCGAGCTTCACCGCCGCCGCGGTCAGCATCTGATGTTCTTCACCACTCCGATGGAAACGGTTGACCTCCCCGTGAAAACGCCCGACACCCATGTGGGATAAAGTGATAATCGGCATCGACCCCGGTACGAACGTCATGGGTTACGGCGTGCTCGGCATCCTCCGCGGCAAGCCCTCCGTCGTGGCTATGGGTGTGCTGCGCCTCAACCGCATGGAGGACCATTACATGCGTCTGCACCGCATCCACGAGCGCGTGCTCGGGCTTGTGGAGCAATATCTGCCCGACGAGTTCGCCATCGAGGCTCCGTTTTTCGGCAAAAATGTGCAATCCATGCTTAAACTCGGACGAGCCCAGGGCGTTGCCATGGCCGCCGCACTCAGCCGCGACGTACCCATAGCCGAATATGAGCCGCGCAAAGTGAAAATGGCGATAACGGGCAACGGCGCCGCATCGAAGGAACAGGTTCAGGAGATGCTTGTGCGCATCCTGAAAATCCCGCGCGAGAACCTCCTGCCGGAACTTGACGCCACCGATGCGCTCGGTGTGGCCCTCTGCCATTTCTACGAATCCTCGCGCCCGTCGCTCCCCGCCGGCCCCAAATCCTGGAAAGAATTCATCGCCCGCAACCCCGGCCGCGTAAAATAACTATAAACATTATTTAACGTAGCAGTGAAAGATTTTGGCACTGGCAGGAGATAATTTTGCAGGTGAAGACCATGATGGTGTTCCTCGAAATCCTAAAATCTTACCGCTATGTCAATTCTAATCATTCTTCTCTGCGTTTTCGCTTGGCTCGGACAAGCATTGAAAGACGGCGCCGACATCTGACGTCATTCATTACATCTTATCCGGTTACAACCCCCTTTATTTATATAAACCAATCTGCCAAACTCTCCGTATCATGTCTTTTTGGAATTTATTAGGCCAAGCCGCCTTTTTGGAATGGGTATGCAGACTATTCTCCCGCAGATCCCGACATTCCATTCCGCCTGCACCGTTTTGCGCCCCACAGACTCCTGCATATGACGCACGGATTATGGAACTGGAGCAGGAAATCGCTGAATCAAAGGATGAAATCGCCCGATACCGAAAAATCGCCAAACAAGATAATCAATCCACACCGTGGAACGGCGACAGCAGCCGTCGTGACCTCAAGGCGATTGCCCGGCAATACGATGACACCGACCCTGATGACCTGCAGGCACACATTGACGATTTGGAGGATATGCTTGATGACTATGACATACTGTCAGACGGCTACTCAAACATTGAAAATGAAATAGACCGACTCCAGTCACGCCTCGACATCATGGAGAGTAGGTCGCATGGAACAAGCTACATTGACCTCATACACCAAAACCCCGATTATTACCTTAACGGAATGGATGCGGACAATGATTCATACGATGATTTTGACCGGGACTACGATTGCGACTTGGCTGATGACAGCGATTGGTAAAACCGACATCAGAGGATAAATCAGGAGGATGTGCGGTCGGACTGGCGGAGCATGGTGGAGAGCTTGTAATGGGCTTCGAGCAATGCCCAGATGAAGCCGGGACGCCCGTCGCGCACGCCGCCTTTCAGAAAATACGAGCGGAAAAAGCGGCCGAACGGCTTGACCAGAAATGCCGGGGCCGAATAATGTCTATAACCTCTGCGGTCAACCTCCTTGGCGGAATAACGACTGATTTTCTCAAGCCGTGAGGCAATGGTGTTGCGCTCGAGATGCACAAATGCAAGCTCGCGACGCGACGCGGGGATGGTTTCAATCACACCATCAATCTGCGGCTGCGCATGAATCACCGGCGGCCAGAAAATGCGCTCCTTCCGCGCAAAGCGCGTGAGATAGTCGGGATAAAGGCAATGCATCTCCCGCCCCATGAATGAATTGATGCGCGGAATGCGCAATGCCGCCGGAGCATCCTCGCGCGCTGCCGTGTCATAAAGATATTCACGCAGTTGCGGCGTAACCAGTTCATCGGCATCCACTATAAGCACCCACGGATGCGAGGCCGCCTCGATGGCGGCGTTGCGCGCAGGCTCGCAGATGCCGCAACGCTCGAAATCCACAATCCGTGCGCCATGTGCGGCCGCAATGCGTCGGGTATCGTCGTCGCTGTGCATATCCACAAGCATAATCTCGTCGAATCCGGCGAGCGACTGTAGCACCTCGTCAAGATGTTCGGCAGCGTTGAAGGTGTTGAGAACAGCGCTTATTTTTGGTCGGTCGGTATGGGACATAGCGATAAAAGCTGATTTACTGATTCGGTTATATCAAACGTTTCGGCACGGCGCAATGCCTGCTCACCCATCTGTGAGCGCAGCGCCGCTGACCCGGCAACACGGGCGATGGCTTGGGCAAGCGCGTCGGCATCACCCACGGGCACAAGAATTCCGGCGTTGCCGTAGTCAAGCACTTCGGCCGGTCCCGACGGACAGTCGGTGGCCACCACCGGACGCCCGAGAATCAAAGCCTCGGCAAGCACAAGGCCGAAGCCCTCATATTTCGAAGAATGCACCAACGCTTCGGCATTGGCAATCCAGGGGGCTGCATCGGGCTGGAAACCTGCAAAAAAAGTTTTCTCCACCACTCCGAGCGCCTTGGCATGCGCCTCAAGCCGTTGCCTGTCGCGCCCTTCGCCCACGAGCACAAGCGCCGGGAAATCCCTGCCGCCGTCAGGCTGCGAGGCGAGAGCACGGGCATATGCATCAAGCAGCGTTGTTATATCCTTCTGGCTCTCTTCAAGCCGCTCAACGGCAACGACATAACGCGCCGGCGCAACCACAGGCAACTTCGCGGCCGCGCGCTGCCGGAATTCATCAAGGTTATACCCGTTGTAGATGCGCACGAATTTGGCCGCAAGTTCGGGGAACAGGCGCCGCCCCTCCTCCACCATTGCATTCGATATGAGTGCTACATGTGCGTAGGCCTGCATCCCCTCCATCTGCCTGCGCGTGTGCCTCGGCCAGCGGCTCAGATTTTCGGGAATACTGAAATGATAGAATCCCGTCACCGGAACCGGGCTATGCTGAAGCAGGCTGTAGAACGTGCAGTCGAAATCAATCACCATGTCAGACTGAGCCACGAGGCGGTCCAGCCGGCTTCGGGTGGTAAGTTTTCTGATCGGGTTAAGCACAATCTCGTCGTAAAGCTTCACAGCCACGGGCAGACGGTGCCTGATTTTTTCCTTACGCCATCGTGTGAGCACAGGGTTGTCAACGAGATATTCCACCTTCACCCCGGCAGGAATGCGCGGCAGATGCACCTCGAGTTCATCCATCTTCACGCCTATGGCAAGCGTCACATCATAGCGGTCGAGCGGGATGTTGCGCAGATATTCCACCAGGATGGTGTCGATGCCACCGTCGAGGAAACGGCTTATAAGGAAAAGCAGGCGGGGCTTCACGGTGTGTGTCATTTGGGTTGCAGATGGGTGAAATTCAGATGTTTGTCGGCCTCGTAAAGCGTAATGAGCCTGTGTTTACAGCCTGACGCACCTGGGCTGAGCCTGTCGAGGTTGGCCATTATCTCCTCGCGGTGGGTGGCGAGTATCTGCGGGAACTTGCCAAGGCGCTTCCATGTACGCCCGGCAAGCATGGCACGCTGCCACCGGCCAAGGTCAAGATAATCGGCCACCCGCACCATAACCGGCAGCCCCTCGATGAAATAGATGCCGGACTTTGATGCTCCCGGCGAAACCTTTGCCGTGTGCTGGCGGAAACGGTTGAGCTTGCGGCGCACCTCCACCGCGCCTCCGCGGGTAGCGAGGTTGACCCAGAACAGCCAGTCGCCGCAATAGCGCATACGCAGCTGGCAATCCTCTATCGCCGGAGCCATGCTGCGGCGGAACACCGCCTGCGAGGCATTGTACACATTGGCCGTCCACAACAGTTTTCGCACCATAAGTTCTCTGCCCGTATAGACTTCGACATCAGGCTGACCGGGCCGGTAACGGTCCCAGTCCATGTGCGGAATATTGTTGCCCAAGGCGTCCACCATCAGCGAACCGGCGAATGCAAGCGCCGCTTCGGGATTAGCCTCCAGCTGAGGCACAAGTGTGGCCAGGAAATCGGGCGTGGCGAAATCGTCGCTTTCGGCGATCCACACATATTCCCCGCGAGCCAGGGCGAGGCCGCGCTTCCACTGTGCGAATGTGCTTCCGGAATTCTGCTCGTTGAGCACCACATGGCTCACACGCGGTTCGTTACGATAATTCTCTATGACCTCCCGGCTGTTGTCGGTGGAACAATCGTCAAGCAGGATAAGCTCTATATTGCCATAGGTCTGCCCCAGGACGCTGTCGATGCGTTCACGCAAAAATCCGGCATGATTGTAGTTGGGCACAATCACGCTCACCATCCCCTTGATTGTATCGTTCGTAGTGGTCATAGCATATTTCCGCGCACATCGGTACGTGGCAGTCAAAGTTAACGAATTAATCACAGCCACGCAACAGCCGCGCCGGCTTTCATTCGCCGCGCATTGCGGCTATGATGCGCAGCAGCCGGCCGGCAATCACCTTTTCGGAAAAGCGCGAAGCCACTGAGGCATGTTGCTCGGCACGCGGGAACGGCGATTCAAGGGCCAGCCGCAGACAATGTGCCACCGACTGGGCCGACCCGTAGTCGGCTATATATCCGTTCTCGCCATGCGTCACGATGTCGGGCTGTCCCCCCACGCCGAAAGTCACCGGAGTGGCACCTGCGGCCATCCCCTCCATGAGGGTGGCTCCCATTGTCTCGAACCGTGAGGTGGACAGCACCACCGTTGCAGTGGCATAGAGATTCCTCAATTCGTCGGGCGCCATACGCCCCACGTAGCGGAAAGGGAACCGAAGTGCATCAAAGGCATGCGCGTCCGCAAGTCCCCCGAAAAACACCGCCTCCGACCGTGCGGCCAGCTCCGGGTGCTCCTGCGCAAGCAGATTGAGAGCCTCGATGGCCACCGGGAGCCCCTTTACAGGGTCGTCAAGGCGGGCAGCCCCCATCACTATGCGCAGTTTTCCACAGTCGGAACCCTCGGCGGGTTCCGTAGTGAACTCCTCAACGGGAAAGGCGTGGCCGAGTACCTCAATATCCATCCCCCGCAGCAATGAACCTTTAAGGCATTGTTCGCGCTGCCAGCGGCTGACGGCAAGGAACCGGATCGGATAACGGCGGAAAATGTCCATTTTCCGCTCCCAGACGAAACGCGACAAATCGCCCATGCGCCGCTCCCAGTGGAGCAGCGGACAACGGCCGCAGCCCAGTTCATAGCGGGTGCAGCCGGCCGGCAGATGGCAAATGCCAGTGGCACACCAGAGGTCGTGCATCCACCACACCACAGGCTTCTTCATCTCGCAGATACGACGTAGCTGACCAAGCGACAGAAAGCCCTGGTTCACCCAGCCCAGCACAATGGCGTCAGCCTCAGCAACCCATGGGTGCGATGCCACGGCCGCACCGAAGCGGGCAGTCGACACCTTCCACAGGTCCGTCCTACTGAATCCGTTGCTTGCAAAAATCTCGGCGCGTTCGGCCACCTTGGCCAGCTTGCGGCGAAAACTCCCCACCTGAGCCACCCACGCATCATCGCCATCCTTGCGCCCCACAAGCATGCGGGCATCCACGCCCATGCGGCGCAGAGCCGACACAAGGCGGTGGGTCACCATTGCGGCGCCACCGAGAGTGTCGTTGGTGGAGAGGAACAGAATCATACGGCAGCAGGTTTACGTCGGTTTTTCACCTCGTTCACAAACACCACACCGGCATAAACCGCCAGCAGCAGCACACGCGTGGGGAAATCTATCCAGTTGTTGCCGGTGGTGAGAAGCGTGGCCGCTCCCCACAGCGCCATTGCGGCCACTGCATAGAGTGCGAGGCGTCCCACCTCATAGGGGATGGGATATTTGACACGGCCCACCAGATAGCTTGCCACCATCATGAATCCATAGCAGCAGAAAGCCGCCCAGGCGCAGGCCATATAGCCGAACGTGGGGACAAATGCGATGTTCACACCGAGCGTTACGGCAAGTCCGGCAAGCGAGAACCATGTGCCCCATATGGTGCGGTCGGTGAGTTTGTACCAGAGCGACAGATTGAAGAACACGCCGAAGAACAGCTCAGCGAGCATCACCACCGGCACTACTTTCAGTCCCTCGAAATATGCAGGCGAAATGAAATATTTGAGCACCGGCAGAAAGAACATCACCCCGAGGAAAATGAACATGCCGAAGATCACGAACCAGTTCATGGCATCCACATACGCCTGTTCCTTTCCGGCGCCTTTCTCTTTGTTCTGCGCGAAGATAAACGGCTCATAGGCGAAGCGGAAAGCCTGAATGAACATCACCATGACGATGGCAATCTTGTAGTTTGCGCCATATACGCCCAGTCCGCTCATGGCTTCCTGACGGTCGGCAATCAGCATGGGGTAGAGAATCTTGTCGATGGTCTGGTTCATGATACCGGCGATACCGATGATCAGGATGGGGAACGAATAGCCCAGCATCTCGCGAAGCAGACGGCCGTTGAAATTGTAATTTTCGGCCAGAATTTCCGGCACGAGCATCAGCAGCACGGCAAGCGAACTGATGAGGTTGGCCAGGAAGATGTAGCCTATGCCGAAATCGGGGTCATAAAACCACGCTATCCACCCCGGAGCCGACTCCCATATGACGGGGCAAAGAAGGATGAAGAAAAGATTCAGCCCTATGTTGATGGCTATGTTGAGCAGCTTCAGCGTGGCAAACCTTACGGGCCGTTTACGATAGCGCAGATAGGCGAACGGGATGGCTGTATAGGCATCCACACCCACAGCCACCACCATCATCCATATGAACGACGGATGGTCGGCGCAGTCGAGCCACCGGGCTATCTCGGGCGACAGCAGGCAACCCGCCACAATAAACAGCATCGAGGTGATGCCCAGCGAGAGCAACGCGGTGGTGTACACCTGCCCGGGATTGGTCCAGCGGTCATGATTGGCGAACCGGAAAAATCCGGTCTCCATCCCGTAGGTAAGGATGGTCAGAACTAATGCCACATAGGCATAGATATTTGTCACCACACCGTATTGTGCCGCCGCGAAACAATAGGTGTACATCGGCACGAGGCACCAGTTGAGAAACCGGCCCACAATGCTGCTCACACCGTAAATCGCGGTGTCCTTGAAAAGGCTTTTTACTCCGGCCATATCGTTAAGTAACTGTTCAAAATTATTTTATATTAACCGGTCTGTTTATTTCAATGTTTCTTCGGCAAAATTTTTGAATCTTTTCCTCTCTTCATCAGTCGTGTAGCTCACTACACTCCTTCTTCATAGAGAAAAATCTTCTAAAAATTTTACTCGAACAAACATCAAAATAATTTCGACCAGTTACTTAAAATCACTTTTGGTTATGCAAATATAGGATGTTTCCATAACACGGCAAAAACGACAGGCACATTCCGAATTGCCCCGTACACCACACAGCCCGCATGCATCGGGGCTTCATGCTATCGCCAAAATGTTTTTATGCACATCTTATGAATAATGGAATAATTAACCCATATGGGAATTAATTAGCAGAATTGGACAAAAATTAACAATAAACCATCCTATTAACAAACTTTAACGAATCGGGGGGGGTAAAATGTGAAAGTTTACTTAAATTTGTTGCCGAACAGGCAACGTTGCCGGTTCGTATAAATTCCATATTTATGCATAAATTTTATACACACAAAAGTATTGCACTGGCATTGGCGTTGGTTGCCTCAGCAGGCGTTCTTTCTGCAAAAGCCGTTTACATCGAGCAGGACGGAGTAAGGTACTACTGGAACAACACAAAAACGAATGTGGAAGTAACCACCCCCGCGAAAGGCACCACATATGTGGGAGACATCACGATTCCGGCCACAATCACGTATGAAGAGAAAGAGCTCAGCGTGACCGCCGTAAGATCAAGCGCATTCTCGGAGAACACCTATCTCACATCTGTCACACTGCCCGAATCAGTGACCTCGATAGGCGACTATGCTTTCGACTCTTGCGAAGGGATTAAAAAGGTGACAATGCCCGGCGTGAAAACCATCGGGCACTGGGCGTTCCGCAACTGCTATGAACTGGAGACACTTGATTTCAGCGACAAGCTGGAAAGCATCGGCAACTATTGCTTTGATAAAATATTGAAAATAACCTCCATAACCCTTCCGGAAACCACCACCAATCTCGGTGGATATGTATTCGAGGGGAATCCTCAGATCACCACCGTGACCTGCAAGGCTGTGACACCTCCGGCCGTAAAAAGAGGCTATCTCGACGGCGAGGAGATCTACACCATTTTCGATGACAACGACTACGGCGACCGTGTGCTGTTTGTTCCCGAAGAGTCAATCAACGCTTATAAATCCGCCCTCGGATGGCACCATTTCGGAGCCAACATCAAGGCCATCGGATCAAGCTCGATAGCCGAAACTCTTGCCGACAATGGCTTTTTCACAGTGAAAGCCCTGGGCGCAGCCGCCGTTGAGGTTTCCACCACCGAAGCCACTGTTGTCAAAGTGGTTAACATGAACGGTCAGCTCGTGAAATCGCTGACGGTCACCCCCGGCACCACCGTTATCACCGACCTCCCCGCAGGCATATTGGTTGTGAACGGCGTGAAAGTCGCAGTCCGCAAATAATCAGGCAGCAGTTAAAACCGGGTTAATCATCAACCCCCATTTGCTCAATTTCCACCCTACAATAACGCTGTGTCAAAATCGTGCATTTTGACACAGCGTTCAATTTTACTACCTGATGGCGAGGGTGCTGTCAGAGTCGCCTTTATCAATTGGCAAACAGGCCGCCGAGTCCTTCGGCCTCGAAGCCGAGATGACGCCATGCCAGATCCGTCACCTCGCGTCCGCGAGGGGTGCGCTTGATGAATCCCTCCTTGATGAGGAACGGTTCGTAAACATCCTCGATGGTGCCGGGATCCTCACCCAACGCCGTTGCAATGGTGGTGAGACCCACCGGACCGCCGCGGAACTTTGTTATCATGGTGCGCAGCAGCTTGTTGTCTATCTCGTTGAGGCCATAGCGGTCGATGTTGAGCGCCTCAAGGCCATACCGGGCAATCTCAGGGTCGATGGCTCCCGAGCCTTTCACCTGCGCGAAATCGCGTACACGGCGCAACAGAGCGTTGGCTATACGGGGCGTTCCGCGCGAACGCATGGCAATTTCGTGGGCGGCCTCGCCGCTGCACTTCACTCCGAGCAGCGATGCCGAACGGAGGATGATACGCTCCAACGTGATATGATCGTAATATTCCAGATGGCAGTCTATGCCGAAACGCGCCCTCAGCGGCGGTGTGAGCAAGCCGCTGCGCGTGGTGGCGCCCACAAGAGTGAACGGCGAAAGCGACAACTGCACCGAGCGCGCTCCGGGGCCCTTGTCGATCATTATGTCGATGCGGAAATCCTCCATGGCCGAGTAGAGATACTCCTCCACCGTGTGACTCAGGCGATGAATCTCGTCGATGAACAGCACATCGTTCTCCTCAAGCGAAGTGAGGATACCGGCCAGATCGCCCGGCTTATCAAGCACCGGACCGGAAGTCACCTTGAAGCCCACCCCCAACTCATTGGCTATGATTGCCGACAGCGTGGTTTTGCCCAGGCCGGGAGGCCCGTGCAGCAGCAGGTGGTCAAGAGGCTCGCCACGCATTTTGGCAGCCGCGACAAACACCCGCAGATTCTCCACAATCTTTTCCTGTCCGGCAAACGCCTCGAAGCGCCCCGGACGCAATGCGCGTTCGTAGTCGCCGTCGCGCTCACTGGCGCTGTTGTGTATGTCGAAATCCTGTTGCTCCATCCGGTTCCTGTTAAAAGCACATGTTCTTAAAAAGCACCTGCGGTATAAGTTTACCCGCAGTATTTTAGGGAGTTGCAAACTCCAAAACGTAGGGACGCACGGTCTGTGCGTCCGCAACACACGTATTTGCTATCAGTCAATTGTCGGACGCACAGACCGTGCGCCCTTACGTCATTGACCGAAATTCAGATGTTTTGCAACATCCTCACGCTTTATGCAACAAAATTACGAAAATCCCCCCTCATTCGCAACCAACCACACCACCCCACATTCCAAAATGCCCTCAAATGCAACCATTTTTAGCCGAACTGCCTCCTTTCCTGGTATGAGCAATACCGGAATGTCAGTCAGGGATAGCCTACCAAGTATGCCCTTTCATACCAAAAAATTTTTGTCTATAAACTAAACTATCACCAAAAATCACAAAAGTTTAGTTTACAGACAAAACATTTCTAACCGGAATCTAAGTGGCTTGATAAAACCAAAATGCAGCATGACGTCTATAGACGGTTGCAAATACTTTCCCGGAACCATACATTTGTACCTATGACAGAGAAAGAAATTCTAACGCAATTCGGTCTGCGACTTGCGCAGCTTCGTTCCGCAGCAGGGTTATCTCAAGAGGCGCTGGCTCATAAGAGTTCTTTAAACAGGACCTTCGTAGGCGAACTTGAACGAGGCGAAAAATGCCCGTCGCTAATAACCTTAGTCAAACTTTCCGAAGCTTTGGCCGTCCCGGCCTCACAACTATTAAATCATAAACCATGAAACCTGAGATTCAACAACTCATCGACCAACATCCTCTTAAAAGCACACTTGCCACAGTTGTATTGCAGGCATGGGACATAATTTTGGATTCAAAAATCGGAGACTTCCGCATCGGTAAAGACATATTTCCAGAACCTCAGATTATGGGGTTCTTCCTCCATGACGTAATAGCACTGCTACTTGCAAAACAATTCCCGGATGAATATTGCCTGGGCAACCCAAAAACCCAGAAAGACATTCACAACCTCCTGAATGACACTCTGAGCATTGAAATAAAAACCTCCTCAAGCAGCGACCGGATTTTTGCAAACCGGAGTTATGCCCAGCCCCAAAAAGGAGATGAAAAGAAAAACAAAGACGGGTATTTTCTCGTAATCAATTTCGAGAAATTCACCTGCCCCGATGTCAAGCCACGCATAACTTTAATCAGAATGGCCTACCTGTCGCATGCCGACTGGATTGCCCAGAAAGCAAGCACCGGCCAACAGGCTCATCTGTCGGCAGAAACGTACCGAAATAATTTTGAGACTTTATACGCGCTCAACCCGGAATAAGTCATATTTATTATCCAAGCCCCGTTCTATCAAACGCTGTCTGGCAATTTCGCAGTAAGCTTCGACGACTTCGAATCCAATAAAAAACCTGTCGTTGTCCATGGCAACGGCTGCCACGGTCCCTGACCCCATAAAGGGATCAAGCACAATGTCGCCTTCATTGGTAAACCCTTTTATCATTCGGGTCACCAAATCCTCCGGGAACTGTGCAGGATGCGGCGTGCGCTCACTTGAAGCACGATTTGTACCGGAGGTGACTTTCGCGATTCGCCATACGTCCGACGGATTTTTTCCTATTGTGTTGCACCGCAACTTGCCGTTCTTCTTTTGATTCGGATACAGCACATCAGGATCACGTATCGCATCAAGATTAAAGGTATAGCTATTCTGATTCTTCACATACCAGCATATCTTTTCATTTCTCGGCGACAGGAATTTCTTGCAGGCCACCCCTGCACTATAATTCCAGACGATTTCCTGTTGAAGGAAAAAAGCTATTTTATCCCATAGAAGATAAGGAATAGGCAAAGCTCTGGCTTTTCCTTCAATCGAAAGGTATCCCAAATTCAACAGCAATGAGCCGTTGGCATCCGTCACTTCATAGACATCTTTGATTACGCCGCTTAACCACTCTATATAGGCATCAACGGGCATCTGCTGTTCATATTCCTTCCCGATATTGTATGGAGGACTGGTAATGGTGCTATCCACAATGGCACGGGGAATTTTTGCAAGCCCCTCCCTGCAATCCATGCAATATATGGCTCCGTACTCATTCTGATAATACGGTGTACCAAGACAATCTATAATCTGCGCCAGTTTCTGCACCATGATGCAAATATACGCTAAAAAATCTATACTTCTCACCTTGGCTTAACTAAATCCAAAGACCCGACTCCCTGGAGGACATCATCCGCGGCATCTGAGCCGGGCGCGTTGGCTTCACGTTCTGTCTGGGATGAAAATGAAAAAATGTTGCTGAAAAACAGAGCGGGAAATTTGGTGGGGTTACAAACTGTAAGTACCTTTGGAATGTCATGATTTACGTTGAACTTCCCGAAGGTTTCGCCGCTGAGAAGGAAAAACTGCCTTTTTTTCTGGCGATGGAGGAATTTCTCGCGCGCCATCGCGACGGGGAATACTTCTTCATGTGGCAGGTGGACCCGACTGTTATTTTCGGACGCAACCAGCAGATTGACGCCGAGGTGAATCTCGCATTCTGCCGCAAGGAGGGGATACAGGTGTATCGCCGGAAAAGTGGCGGAGGATGCGTGTATGCCGACCGCAACAACATCATGTTCAGCCATGTGGCTTCATCCGCCCGGGTCGCCACCACTTTCACGCGCTACACCTCGGCTGTGGCCGCGATGCTTCGTGACCTCGGGATGGATGCTGGCTCGACCGGACGCAACGACATCATGATTGGTGACCGCAAGGTGAGCGGATATGCCTTCTACAACATCCACCTCCCCACAGGCACCCGCGCCGTGGTGCACGGCACGATGCTCTACGATGCCGACCTCCCCTCAATGATGCAGGCCCTGACCCCGTCGGCAGTCAAACTTGAGGCCAAAGGTGTGGCATCCGTGCGCAAACGGGTCACCACCGTGCGCGAACACTGCGACATATCTTTGGACGACTTCAAGGCGTTTGCACGCCGTCAGCTGTGCGAAGGCACAATGACGCTGACTCCGGACGATGTGAAGGAGATACGAGCCATCGAACAGGGCTACTATGCCTCCGACTGGATTTACGGCCACCGCAAGTGCGGCCGCACCACCCCCATGCGTGTGGAGGGCGTGGGAGAGTTCGTGATTGACCTGACGGTAGAATGCGGAGACACGCTTCCACGAATCGGCGCGCTCGACCTCTCCGGCGATTTCTTCATCACCGGCGACGTGGATGCCGCCATAGTCCGGCCCCTCACGGGATGCCCTCTGTCGGTCTCAAGCATGGCCGGGGCTTTGTCCGCCACAAATGTGCCTTCGGTGATCCCGGGACTTGACGCCGACATGCTTATAAGCCTGATTCTGAATCAGCACAGACTCAATACTGACAATACAACAACTGCTTAAATCTATCATACGTGTTTATGGAAGAGACCAAGAAAACATGCCTTCACGGCCGCCATGTGGCACTCGGTGCACTGATGAGCCCGTTCGGAGGCTTCGACATGCCTATTCAGTACAAAGGCATCGTTGAGGAACACAACGCCGTGCGCACAGCCTGCGGCGTGTTCGACGTATCGCACATGGGCGAAGTTCTCGTATCGGGTCAGGATGCCACCCGGTTTGTCAACTACATCTTCTCGAACGATGTGGAGCCTGCGCACCCGGGCCAGTGCCTCTACGGCATGATGCTCAACGAGCGCGGCGGCGTGGTGGACGACCTGCTTGTCTACAAATTCAATGAGAACCGCTATCTGCTTGTCATCAACGCATCCAACATCGAGAAGGATGAAAACTGGATTGTGGAGCGCATGAACGACATCAACCCCGATTCGGCCGAAGGCCTCCCCTTCCGTGTGGATGTTGAGCTGGTGAGCGAAGTTGTGGCCGAACTCGCCGTGCAGGGTCCGGAAGCCGAGAAGGTTGTGGAGGAGGTGCTCTCGATTGCCTGCTCCGACCTCACTTTCTATACTTTCAAGGAGATAAAGATTGACGGCAACGACGCTGTGATAAGCCGAACCGGCTACACCGGCGAGGACGGATTCGAGATCTACGCCGCCGAGGAGGTGATCGAAACCCTTTGGGACAAGCTGATGGAATCCGGCCGCTGCATGCCGTGCGGACTGGGATGCCGCGACACCCTGCGTTTTGAAGTCGGGCTGCCGCTCTACGGCGACGAACTGGCCGACGACATCACCCCCGTGGAGGCAGCACTGACAATGTTCGTGAAACTCGACAAAGCCCAGTTCATGGGACGCGACGCCGTGTCGGCACAGAAAGCTGCCGGCGCACCACGCAAGCTTGTCGGCCTTGAGCTGACCGACCGCGCCATTCCGCGCCACGGCTACGAAGTGCTCAACGAAGCCGACGAGACCATCGGTTATGTCACCACAGGCTATCACTCCATCTCCACCGACAAGAGCGTGGCCATGGCGCTGGTCGACAGCCGCTATGCCGCCAACGGCACACCGCTGAAAGTCCGCATACGCAAAAAGACTTTCCCCTGCACCGTGGTGCCGAAACGCTTCTACAAAAAATCATACAAGAAATAACCTCTCTCCCCAATAAAACAAACCAAACATATCAACCAGATAAATCACCAAAACTATGATCCGCTACAGCAAAACCCACGAATACGTACGTGTTGAAGATAATTTCGGTTACATCGGTGTGTCCGACTACGCACAGCATCAGCTCGGCAACGTTGTTTATGTAGACATGCCTGAAGTCGACGACGAACTGACCGCCGGCGAGGATTTCGGCGCCATCGAAAGCGTAAAGGCCGCATCCGACCTCTATTCGCCCGTGAGCGGCACCGTTGTGGAGGTAAACGAAGCCCTCGAATCCGATCCTCAGCTCATCAACAAGGACGCTATGGCCAACTGGATTGTAAAAGTGGAACTCTCCGACCCCTCCGAGCTTGACAACCTCATGGATGAGGAAGCCTACAAGGCATTCTGCGAAACCGCCCACTGATTCAGCCCAACCAACCGTTTGTCGTTCCAACACACATTTCACCCACATGCACCGATATTTTCCACACACCCGGGCCGACATAGCCGAGATGCTTGAAGTCTGCGGAGTGAAATCGCTCGCCGACCTGTATGCCGACGTCCCGGAGGAATTGCGCCTGAAGAAGCCTTACAATCTTCCCGGCCAGCTCAGCGAACACGACGTACGCCGTTATTTCAACCGCCTGGCAGCCAAAAATGCCCCGGTGGACGTATGCTTTGCCGGAGGTGGCTTCTACCACCACATGGCTCCGTCGGCCGCGCTTGCCATAACGGGACGTTCGGAATTTCTCACCGCCTACACCCCCTATCAGCCTGAAATTTCGCAGGGCACACTGCAATACATATTCGAGTACCAGACCATGATGGCACGCCTGACGGGGCTGCCCGTGTCGAACGCCTCGATGTACGACGGCGCCACTGCCACTGCCGAAGCCATGATGATGGCCGTGGCATCGCTCCGCAAGCGCCGGCGTGTGCTCGTTTCCGCCACTCTCAGTCCTGCCGTGCGCTCCGTGGTCGACACCTACGCCCGCTACCACAACATCGATATCGAGACTATCAATCAGCGCGACGGCCTGACCGACAAGGCTCACCTTGCCTCGTTGCTTGAGGCTCATGCCGATGTGGCCGCCGTGATTCTCCCCACACCCAACTACTACGGCATTGTGGAGGATTTCACAGGCGTGGCCGACATGGTGCATGCCCACAAGGCGCTCCTTGTGATGAACTGCATAGCCGCCGACCTGGCGGTGCTCCGCACCCCGGGTGAATGGGGCGCCGACATAGCCTGCGGCGACGCGCAGTCGCTGGGCATTCCGCTGAGTTTCGGAGGTCCGTATCTGGGCTTCCTGTGCACCACACGCGCCCTGATGCGCAAAATGCCGGGCCGCATCGTTGGTGCCACCACCGATGCCAAGGGGCAGCGCTGCTTTGTGCTCACCCTCCAGGCCCGCGAACAGCACATACGCCGCGACAAGGCCACATCCAACATATGCTCCAACCAGGGACTGATGACACTCTACGTGGCAGCCTACATGAGCCTGATGGGTGCCGACGGTCTGCGCGAAGTGGCGTTCAAGGGACACAACATGGCCACCTATCTGCTCGATGCCATGCTTGCCGTCGGAGGATGCCGTCTGCGCAACCCCGACGCGACGTTCCTCAACGAGTTCCTGCTCGACCTTGATTTCGACCCGCAGATGCTCATTGACCGCTGCATGGACGAAGCCGCCATTCTGCCCGGCATCCGCGTGGACGCCAAGGGCCTGCTGATGGCCGCCACAGAGATGCAGACACGCGAGGACGCCGACCGCCTTGTTGAAATTTACCGTCAATGTCTGGCCGGGGCCAACGGCCCGGTCAAGGACTGAGAACCTTTTAATACACTACACTCTGATGAACAACAAATATTACGGAACGCTGGTGTTTGAGGTTTCTCACCCCTCACGCCGCGCCTACCGGCTGCCCGACAACGGGCTTGAAAACGCTACCCCGGCCCCCGCGCATGCCCCTGCCATAGGCAAGGACCTGCTGCGCCAGACACCGCTCGACCTCCCCGAAGCCGACGAACTCAGCATAGTGCGCCATTACCACAACATGTCGACCAACAATTTCGGCGTTGACACCGGATTCTATCCCCTCGGGTCGTGCACCATGAAGTACAACCCGAAAATCAACGAGGAGATGGCCGCTCACCCGGGATTTTCACAGATGCATCCTGCCGCCGGAAATGCAGCCCAAGGCAATCTCGAGCTGTACTGGACACTGCAGAACGCTCTGTCGGAGATCGGCGGGATGGCCGAATTCACGCTCAACCCGTTTGCAGGCGCTCACGGCGAGCTTACCGGGCTTATGGTAATCCGCGCCTATCATGATTCGCGCGGCGACACCAGACGCCGCAAGGTGATTGTACCCGATTCGGCACATGGCACCAACCCGGCATCGGCCGCCGTGGCCGGACTGGAAGTGGTGGAAGTAAAGAGCCGCCCCGATGGCACGGTGGATGTTGACGACCTCCGGCCGCTGCTCGACGACACCGTGGCAGCCATGATGATGACCAACCCCAACACACTCGGCCTGTTCGAGCGCAACATCCCCGAAATAGCCGAAATGGTGCACAATGCCGGTGCACTGATGTACTACGACGGAGCCAATCTCAACCCGATGCTCGGCATGGCCCGTCCGGGCGACATGGGCTTCGACGTGATGCACATCAACCTGCACAAGACATTCTCCACGCCTCACGGCGGCGGAGGCCCCGGCTCCGGGCCGGTGGGCGTGCGCCACGGGCTTGAGCAATTCCTGCCCAATCCGCGGGTGATACGCCACGAAGCGGCCAACGGCACGGTGCGGTTCGAGCTTACCTCGTCGCCCGAAGCGCTCGGCTCGGTTTCGGCCACACTCGGCAACTTTGCCGTGCAGGCACGCGCGTTGAGCTACATACTGTCGCTTGGCGCCGAGGGACTGATGGAGGCCGGCCCGCTTGCCACACTCAACGCCAACTACATCAAGGAGCAGCTCAAGGACGACTATCTGCTGCCGATTCCCACGGTGTGCAAGCATGAATTCGTGTTCGACGGACTGGCCGACAAATCAACCGGCGTGACCACGCTGCATGTGGCCAAACGTCTGCTCGACCACGGTTTCCACGCACCCACCATCTACTTCCCGCTCCTGTTCCACGAATCGCTGATGATTGAGCCTACCGAAACGGAAAGCCTCGAGACGCTGAAAACATTTGTGGATGTGATGCGCGACATTGCACGCGAGGCACGCGAAACACCCGAAACGGTGATCAACGCCCCGCACAACACTCCCATCACACATCCCGACGACACCGGTGCTGCACTCCATCCGGTGCTCACGTTCGATGACCTGCAGGCACAATGACATTTCAACCATCCAAGGCACACATACCAACCTATGGCTGAATTATTTGACCATATCATAATTGGCGGCGGCCCCGCAGGTTACGAGGCCGCCGCCATTGCCGCATCGCGCGGCGAAAAGGTGGCACTTATTGAACGCGACCACCTCGGGGGCACATGTCTCAACCGAGGCTGCATCCCCACAAAGAGTTTCTGCAGTTCGGCAGAAACAGCTCACGCCATCTCCACAGCCGACACATTCGGGCTGCGGGTACACATACCGGCTGGTGAAAGCGCATTCAGCGTTGACATGCCGGCCATTGTCGGGCGCAAAAACGCCATTGTGGAACAGCTGCGCCAGGGCGTGGCCATGTCCGTGCAGAATGCTGAGGTGATTCATGCCGACGCACGGTTCACCGCGCCCAAAACCATCGAGGCCGACGGCCGCGAGCTGACGGCGCCGAACATCCTGATAGCCACCGGATCCGAACCGGCCATCCTCCCCATTCCGGGAGCGCATCTGGCACTCACAAGCACCGAACTGCTTGACATAACGGTTCTGCCGGCATCCATCACCATCATAGGAGGCGGAGTAATCGGGATGGAATTTGCATCGATTTTCAACGGACTCGGCACCGACGTCACCGTGGTGGAATATGCGCGCGAAATCCTGCCGCCGTTCGACAAGGACATTGCCAAGCGCCTGCGCACCACACTTAAACAGCGCGGCATCACATTCTGCACCGGTGCCGAAGTCACCGCCATAGAGCAGGCGGAAGGCGTGATGAAGCGCGTGGTGTTCAACGAAAAGGGGAAACAGAAAACCGTAGAATCGGAAATCGTGCTCATGGCAGTGGGCCGCAAGGCTGTTGTGCCGCAAGGCGCCGCTGAAGTCGGCTACGCCATCGGACGGCGCGGATTCGAGGTTGACGGCGCATTCCGCACCAACATCGACGGCGTCCGGGCCATCGGCGACTGCAACGGCATCTGCCAGCTTGCCCATGCCGCATCGGCACAGGCTCGTGTTGCCATGGGCGAGAACGTTGACATGTCGGTCATCCCCTCGGCAGTGTTCACCATGCCCGAATGCGCCATGGTAGGACGCACCGAAGAGCAATGCCTCGCCGCAGGCATCGACATCACAACAGGCAAAGCCTTTTTCCGCGCCAACGGAAAAGCCAACGCCATGGGACACACCGACGGCATGATAAAACTCATCATCAACAACAGCACCCACCTCATTGAAGGATGCCACATCTGCGGCCCCCACGCCTCCGACCTCATCGCCGAAGCCGCCCTGGCCATGTCCTCGCGCCTCCCCGCCGAGACCCTCGCCGCCTGCATCCACGCCCACCCCACCCTCTCCGAAGCCCTCCTCTCCGCCCTCCCCCAACTCCCCTCCTGAACCGCAAACCTACTACCTTCCTGCAAAAAAATCCGCCACCACCAAACAAATCACATCCCACGCGCCGGTCTCTTCCGCCTCGTGGGATGTGGTAAATATACATGCAAAAATTTATAACCCCTATGATAAAGTTGGATATTATAGCTACATTGACTTTATCTTATCACACACCTGCCTTACATGGTCTATTCCATACAACAATGAATGACTATCTATATCCAGCCACATAAAAAGTATATGTAAATTCTGGTAGGCATTGAGAATATATGAAACGCTGATTTGAGGCTGTCTTTTAGCAAAACATATCGGTTCATGGTGTGCGATACGATTCCGCAAAATATTGATTCCGTTTAATTTATTAAATACATATGCATTGTTATATTGAATCTCAACTGAAGACCGAGGTTTATTCGGAAATATTTGCAACAGTGTACGACCTGTAGCACGATATTGAGGATTCGCAAACATGTATTTCCATACACCGAATTCCATCTCTGCGAGCAATTTATGATGAGTATATTCTCCCGATCTGTTCAAGCGGTTGTAGGCCTTCAAGATAATTTTCGCACTATCCCTACAACTAACAGTATCGAATATTCCACCGTCCAGTACAGAATCTCGCAGCCAATGCGCTCCAAGGCAAGTGGTTAATTCTCTGTCTATAGCATTCCTCAATGCAACCTCAAAACAGCTGAGCAACGTGAAAAATTCTTGTGAGAGACGAAGATTCAACCGATACAGCGACATAGCTTTTCGGGTATCGTTGTCACAAGCCTCAACATATCGTTTCATCCTCTCGGGGGATAGTATATTCTGAAAATCAATAAATTTCACTTGTATTTGCAATCTTTTATGGTAATATACTTGTTTTAATCAAAAGAAAGCACTATTTTTGTAGTGTTGATTCCCGGTAGCCCCTGACTTGTCAAGCTATCGGGTTTAGTTTTTATATTTATCTCATCTCATTTATACTTTGTCAGTTATCAATACCCATAATTATCTTTTAAACACCTCGAAATTGCTTTTTAGATCCTCTCCAATCATCAGTCTGAAATAATTCATGAACTTGCGGACTATATCATTGTAATATTTAAGATCCGTTTTAAAGAAATTGCTGACACTCGTAGTCAAATTATTATCATAGGCCGTCTGATAAATCTCCGACAGGATATAAACAATGTCGCGTATCGTTCTTTCTAACTTTTTATGGATATCATCATGTTTATAATTTGACAGTACCGCACCATAGGTAAACGGGATTGTACCCAGAGATTTAGGATCATCGACAATGTCCTTTTCTTTTATGTCCATATTTGCGAGTCTGTAGCACATTCCCATGATTGCAAATATCGTTTGCCGGCCATTCTTCAAGATTTCCAGCTCAATAGGACTCAGGTCTGAAGATTTAAGGTTCTTTTCCACCTCATCATACTTGCTTTTCAGCTTAATCAAATCAAGCAGGAAAGTTTTCTTTGCAATATCTTTGGCATAATTAACCTTGAAAAGAGGATCATAAATACTCTGGTTTTCAAAAATAACTTTTTTCCCGGAACGAGAAGTTCCGGGCCGCTGAAACGCAAAGGAAAGAATAAGCTGACCGAGTTCGTCATTCTTGATCTGATAATCCGCTTTAAATTTAGGTTTGAAGCCCCTCTTTATCTCAAGATATACCTTTTCATTTTTCAGCCAATTGTACAGCTGAACCATGTCGGGCGCATTTGACTTCAGATCGCGGGCATATATCGGCTTTTGCGAATTCGTGGCTTCCGTTATCTTGGTAAAGAAATCAGCATTCGAATCACTTTTTGTGGACTTTGGATCAACCTTCGTTGCCACAATCTTGCATGGAATGTAAAACTCCTTGGTATTGGTCCCTTTATAATTACCTATCAGCGTGGTAGTCTGTCCGCCGTTAACGATTGAGAACTTCGAGAGTTTTACGGTATCACCATCAATTTCGAAATACTCGCAGGCTATGATTATCCCATTATTCAAGAACCAGAAATTTTCACGATTGTCATCAAGAGTCTTTTTTATTCCGCTGTCCACAAGGGTATTCTTTATATATCTTCTGATATTGAGATCAAACAGCCCGGCACCAGCATAGTTGTTATAAAGACGTATGATCGAGGTTGACAGCACGTTACACATAATTCCCTTGGAATCTTTCGATTCATATTCGAGATAGTTGTTTGCATGGTCAAGCTGTATTTTCTCGAACTCAACTGTCGCCAACGACTCCAGACAGTTTTGCATCTTCTTCTCAATCTCGTCCTCGGTATATATTGACACCGCCTCCGCAGGAAATTCGTGCGACGTATTATTAATTTTCTTTATCGCAGCATTGATGTCAATCGGTGCGGTTGTATAGATATGATATTCGTAATTATCATTGTTGTCATCAGGAAGACGGTCCTTTGCATTCTGTAATGCGAGTCTAAGAGCTTCGTTGTAGATACCAGTATTCCCCTTTTTAAAATTCTGTACGGTGCTGTACATCTTGTTCAATTCAGATATTATCTGATCAAACTTTAAAGAATCACTATATTTTGATTGGCAGAGAATAACCTTGGAATCTTCTTCGTCATAATACAGGAAATCGATTCCACCGTCATTCGGGCCATCGGTCACAACACCTATCTGGTCAATAAAATCGACATCAAAATAATTCTTAAGAATGGCATGACTGAAAGCTTTTTCTTCAGAAATCTTTGTGTCTGTTATATTTTTTATTTCATTTTGGGCAAAAAGCACTTGTCCTCTAATAAGTTCACTCATAATAGTAACATAATACGGATTATTCTCAAAGATAACAAAACTGCCGATAAAGATCAAATCTTAATCCATATTATATAACAATCAGCCAAATTTACTCAGATCTTTTGGAAAGGATGACAGGTGGACTGCATCGGCTACGCTGTCCGGATGTCATCACGTCAGTCATGCCAAGTTTTTTAGAGCGAATTTGAATAATTGGGAAGGTCTGAGATATAAAGAAATAAGGAATGCTAAACAGTGAAGTTATACCGGGTCAGTGGAGTTAATACTAGTTCAGGTGAGGGAGTCGATGAAGAGCATGGCGAGGACGCCGGCTACAAGGGCGTAGGTGGCAGGCTTCTGGAAGCCGTGGGCATGGGTTTCGGGAATCATCTCATCGGAGATTACGTAGAGCATGGCACCTCCGGCCAGTCCGAGCAGCCCCGGAAGGAACATTCCCGACAGTCCGCCAAGCATAAAACCGCCTATCACTCCCGCCATCTCCAGCAACGCAATCGACACCGATATTCCCAGCGTACGCCACCATCCCACACCGATCATCAGCAACGGTGTGACCACCACCATCCCTTCCGGAATATTCTGCAGGGCGATGGATATAGCCACTGAATAGGCCGCGCCAATGTTGTCGGCCTCGAACACTATGCCGGCAGCCATCCCTTCGGGCAACTTATGTATGGCGATGGCCAGCACGAACAGCAGTATGCGGTGGGTTGTAGTGTCGGCCCTGTGTCGGTCAGGATCAAGGCCTGTGAGCTTGTGCAGGTGAGGCATCACGCCGTCGAGCACTCCTATTAGTGCCACGCCAAGCACCACGCCGATTATCACCTGCCACCATCCGGAAGCAGTGGCACTTTCCACAGCCGGCAGAATCAGCCCTACAATGGCTGCAGCCAGCATGGTTCCCGCGCAAAAACCCATGAAAACATCATTCCACTTGTGCGGAATGCGTTTCACTGCCAGCCCGATTACCGAACCGACCAAAGAGGCCAGCCCGAGGCCTGCGGCCGTCACAAGGACCTGTTGCCAAAGTGTGATATCAGTCATCAACGATTACGCTCCCGGAGTATCTGGGCAGTAGTATGATTATTAGAAATTCTTACGTATCTATCGGCAGGACACATCTGTTATTCACGCCCCTTGTTCTTAAATATCCGGGTGAGTTCTCCGATCCAAAGCACAAGCGATGTGCCGCCAATGATCCACAGCCAGTCGGTGATGCGGAGCGGTGTCACGGAGAAGAACGGACCGCCTACGGTCACGATGAAAATCTGTCCCACCAGAATCACTGCTGCGATGAAAAGGAATTCACCGCAACCACCCAGATGCAAGGCACTCCGGCGGGTGGCATAAGCTCGTGCATTGAAAAGGTTCCAGAACTGAAGCATCACAAAGATGGTAAACACCAGGCTGAGCTCGTAGGTGGTCAGGCCGCTCTCAGCGCCGAAATGCTCCGAAAGCAACTGCGGAAGCGCAGTGATGTTGCCATGTTCGAATGCATATACCAGATAGAACATCACCCCGAAGAACAGCAACCCGCACGCGATGATGTTGCGCCACATGGTGCGCGTGATGATAAATGCCTGCCGCGAACGGGGCTTGGCGTGCATCACACTTTCCGACGGCGGCAGCGATGCGAGTGCCATTGCAGCGAATGTGTCCATTATGAGGTTCACCCACAGCATCTGGGTCACCGTTAGCGGCGATTCGGTGCCCATGAACGCACCGGCCATAACGATGAGGCAGGCAGCCACATTGACAGTCATCTGGAACATCACGAACCGCTGGATGTTGCGGTAGAGCGAACGTCCCCACATCACGGCGCGGCCGATTGACGCGAATGAGTTGTCAACGATGGTTATATCACTGGCTTCCTTGGCCACGGAGGTTCCGTCGCCCATCGACAGGCCAACATGAGCAGCCTTGAGCGCCGGCGCGTCGTTTGTGCCGTCGCCTGTCACGGCCACCACCTGTCCCTGACGCTGCAGTGCTTCCACAAGGCGTTTCTTGTCCATGGGGCGCGCCCGGGCAATGATTTTCAGATCCATCACCCTGTCGTCAAGCTCCGCCTCGGTGAGTTGGCCGAATTCGGGGCCGGTGATTATGTTGCGGTCCGTATCCTCAGGCTTCCAAAGCCCGATCTGGCGTCCAATCTCCTTGGCAGTGCCGACCGTATCGCCTGTTACAATCTTGACAGCAATCCCGGCATTGAGCACCTCCTCGATGGCAGCGGGAACATCGGCACGCACCGGATCTGAAATTGCCACGAACCCGAGGAAAGTAAGACTGGAGGCATCAAGCGTGGTGCCGTCGATAGGCGTAGCGTCCGCTCCGACCTCCTGCCATGCGAATCCGAGTGTACGCATGGCCTGCTGCTGATATGCCAGCAGACTGCGGTCAACGTTCTCACGAGTGGCACCTTCGGGATAGTTCCGGCAAAGGCCATACACAATTTCGGGAGCGCCCTTGACGAACAGCAACCGCTTGCCGTCCGACTTACGCTCCACCAGCGTGGCCATGAATTTACGTTCGGTAGAGAACGGCAGTTCCGCCACCTCGCGGTATTCCTGCCTGATTTTCCTGTAGTCCACTCCCTGCGAATTGAGCCACAGCAACAATGCGCCTTCTGTGGGATTGCCCAGCACCTCCGGCTTCTCCGGATTGGAGAAATCAAGCTGTGCCGTTGAGTTAACGGCGATGCCGTCGGCCACGAGCCGGCTTTCCTCATCGCCTGTCAGGCGCCCGTCGGGCAACCCGTAGAAATTTGTGTCGTGCACCTGCATGCGGTTCTGTGTGAGCGTACCGGTCTTGTCGGTGCAGATAACGGTCGTGGCGCCCATCGTTTCGCAGGCATGCAGCTTGCGCACAAGGTTGTTGGTTTTGAGCATGCGCCGCATACTGTAGGCCAGCGACAGAGTCACCGCCATGGGCAATCCCTCCGGCACACTGACCACAACGAGCGTCACTGCTATCATGAACGACTGCAGAAGATTGGTGAGGAACGGCATCAGCTCGAACTGCGGATTGTGCACGAACCACATGCTCACGCGGCCCACAATTATAATGGCCGCCACCACATAGCTGATTTTCGCAATCAGCTTGCCAAGGCGGTCGAGCTGCTCGGTGAGCGGCGTCGTCACATTGTCGTCGATGCGGGTTGCCTCGAACACCTTGCCGTTCTCCGTGTGGTCGCCCACGGCAAGCACACGTGCCACACCGTGACCTTCCATCACGCGGGTGCCGCGAAGCACATGATTGGAAGGGAAAGTGGCTTCGGCATCAAACTGCTGCGGGTCGGTGGTCTTGTGCGCCATCGGCTCGCCGGTGAGGGTGGATTCATCCACGTTCATCGACATGGCCTCCAGCAACTCGGCGTCGGCGGGAATCTCCTCGCCGGTGTTCAGCACAAGGATATCGCCCACCACCACATCGCGCTTAGGCACCGATGTGGCCGAACCGTTGCGGATCACCTGCACCGGCTCGTCGTCGTTCACCTGATTCAGGATGGCAAACTCCTTGTTTGCCCTGTATTCAAAATAGAATCCCAGCCCGGTTGCCAGCAAAATAGCGATAAAGATACCGACAGGCTCGAAAAAGACAGTGCCCCCCTGATGCAGGCCCACGTACTCGTAGACGGCAATGCCGATCGACAGCACACCGGCCACAAGCAGGATGATAATCAGCGGGTCACGGAATTTAGCCAGAAACTCGCGCCACCACGGATCTTTCTTTGCTTCGGTCAACACATTCGCCCCGTTGGCGGCACGGCTTTCGAGAACCTGCGCGTCCGTCAGGCCCTTATATGCAACATTCTCCTCCATAAATAAACCGATTTCAAACAATTATAAAACGCAAAGCCACAACTATGAGCAATGCATAAATCCCGGCGAGAGCATCGTCGAGCATCACGCCCCAGCCGCCGCCTACAAGCTCGAGTTTGCGTGCGAGCGGGGTTTTCACTATGTCGATAACGCGGAATGCCGCGAAACCTGCAACAGCCAGGATTGCCGTCAGCACCGGCTCACCCGTCACTGCTGCGGCAAACATCGGAATCCATGTACCAAGGAATTCGTCGATTACCACCGAACGGGGATCCTCCCCCCAGTAGCGCTCCATTACCCCCGAGGTCCATGCCCCGATGAAGAAACAGCCTACCACCAGCCCTATCGTGGTCCACAACAGAGCCACCGGCGACAGCAGCAGATACAGTACATACCAGATTATCAACGCCAGAAACGCGCCTGCCGTACCCGGTGCGCCGGGAACGAACCCGGTGCCCAGACCGGTCGACAATATCACATGAAACCAAGGCGCCTCGCCCAGCGGATGGTTGTTGTTGTTACTCATACTACCGGATTATTTCTCACGCATGAACACCTGTATGGGCGTGCCGCAGAAATCCCAATTCTCACGCAACTTGTTTTCAAGGAAACGGCGATAAGGCTCCTTGACCCACTGGGGCAGGTTGCAGAAAAAGATGAACGTAGGCACTGCAGCTCCCTTGAGCTGGGTGACATATTTGATTTTGATATACTTTCCCTTGTTGGCAGGCGGCGGATAAGCGCCGATAGCCTCAAGCATCACCTTGTTGAGCTGGGAGGTAGGCACTTCACGCTTGCGGTTGCGGTAAACGTCCACAGCCGTTTCGAGCACCTTGAATATGCGCTGCTTCGTGAGCGCGGAACCGAAGATGATGGGAAAATCGGTGAACGGAGCAAATCGGCTCCGTATGGCATCCTCAAAGTGTTTCTGCGCCTCGGCGGATTTGTCGGCGGCGATGTCCCATTTGTTCACGCACACCACCAGCCCCTTCTTGTTCTTCTGTATGAGTCCGAAAATATTGGCATCCTGTGCCTCGATGCCTCGGGTGGCGTCGATCATCAGTATGCACACGTCCGATGCCTCGATGGCGCGGATTGAGCGGATCACCGAATAATACTCGATATCCTCGTTGACTTTCTGCTTTTTGCGGATTCCGGCCGTGTCAACCAGATAGAAATCGAACCCGAACTTGTTGTAGCGGGTGTATATACTGTCGCGGGTAGTGCCGGCAATGTCGGTGACAATGTGACGGTCCTCACCTATGAACGCATTGATAAGGCTTGATTTGCCCGCGTTCGGACGTCCCACGATGGCGAAACGGGGAATCTCCTCCAGATTCTCCTCATCATCGTTAGGCTCGGGCAGCTTTTTCACAATCTCGTCGAGCAGGTCGCCGGTGCCGTAGCCGTTGACTGCGCTCACCGAATAGGGGTCGCCCAGGCCGAGGCTGTAGAACTCAGGCACGTTATATAGCCAGTCGTTCGAGTCCACCTTGTTCGCCACAAGAATCACCGGTTTGCGCGACTTGCGCAGAATTTCGGCCACATGATCGTCAAGGTCGGTCACTCCGTTCATTGCGTCGACGACAAACAGAATCTCGTCGGCCTGCTCGATGGCAAGCTGCACCTGCTTGTTGATTTCGCTTTCGAAAATATCATCGGAATTGACCACCCATCCGCCCGTATCGACGATGGAGAACTCCCGGCCGCACCAGTCCACCTTGCCATACTGGCGGTCGCGGGTGGTGCCGGCCGTCGGGTCAACGATTGCCTGACGGGTTTCGGTGAGACGGTTGAAAAGGGTGGACTTGCCCACATTCGGGCGCCCTACTATTGCTACGAGTTGTGACATATCCAAGTATCTACGGATTTGAAGGCAGAACAATCAAAACCACATTTCGGCTTATCCTGATGTTCTGCAACATCCCTTCCGCAAAGTTAACTAAATTTTTTTATTATTCTATGTAGCCGAACGATTTGAGCTTATTCTCGCGGTTGCGCCAATTGGGTTCAACCTTGACAAAAAGTTCCAGGTACACACGTTTGTCGAAGAATCGCTCTATATCCTTGCGGGCCTCGGTGCCCACCTTTTTAAGCATGGAGCCGCCCTTGCCTATCAGGATACCCTTCTGCGAGTCGCGCTCCACAAAAATTGTGGCCATGATGTGGATTGAGTTTTCCGATTCGTCGAACTTCTCCACAATCACCTCCACCGAATATGGCACTTCCTTGTCGTAGTTTGTCAGAATCTTCTCGCGGATAATCTCGGTAACAAAGAAACGTGCAGGCTTGTCGGTCAGGGCGTCCTTGCCGAAATACGGGGGCGACGGCGGCAGCAGTTCCACGATGCGCGCCATCAGGTTTGGCACGTTGAAATTCTCCTTGGTCGAAAGCGGGAACACCTCGGCATTGGGCAGAATCTGTTTCCAGCGCGCCACGATAGTTTCAAGGTCGCCGTTGGTCTTCAGCAGGTCAATCTTATTGATAACCAGCAGGACAGGCACCTTCTCCTTGGCCACGCTTGCCAGAAATTCGGCATTCTTTGTGGGGTCCTCCACCACATCGGTCACATAGAGCAGCACATCGGCATCCGTCAGGGCACCTTGTGCGAAGTTGAGCATACTCTCCTGCAGCTTGTAGTTGGGTTTGAGCACGCCGGGGGTGTCGGAGAACACAATCTGGTAGTCGGGCGAATTGACTATACCCGTGATGCGGTGGCGTGTGGTCTGGGCCTTGGGGGTGATGATGCTCATGCGCTCGCCCACGAGGCAGTTCATCAGCGTGGATTTACCTACGTTCGGGTTGCCCACGATGTTGACGAATCCGGCTTTGTGTCCCTCCTTGCATCCTGTAGCGGCAGGACATTCCACACGGTCGGTGAGGGCGGCCATCACATCCTCCGTCTGCTGACGCTCTATCTCGTCGGCTATCTTTTCTTTCTTGTCTTCTATCATAATGCTGTATTTTTTAATTGGCTGTTAATAGCATGAGTGTCTGCAATCCACATGTGCGTTATATCTAAAACAAAAATAGCACCTGAAAAGATGCTATTTTGTTTCTTTTTTACATATTGTGATATCACAAGGGGTGCGCGACACTGACATGAGCGGGCATCAGAGATCCCATACAAGCAGCATGGAGCCCCAGGTGAAACCTGCGCCGAAGGCCGTGAGCAGAAGTTTGTCGCCCTTCTTCAGCCGGTTCTTGTATTCGTCAAGACACAAGGGGATGGATGCTGCCGAAGTGTTGCCGGTATGCTGGATATTAACAAGCACTTTCTCCTCAGGGATACCTGCACGCGAACTTACAGCCTCGATGATGCGAAGATTTGCCTGATGAGGCACAAGCCAGTCTATTGTCTCGGCTGTGAGATTGTTGCGTTTGAGAATGTCGACGGATGCGGTGTACATGTCGGTCACAGCGTTCTTATACACGTTGCGGCCGTCCTGGAACAGGAAATGCTCGCCGGCATCGAGTGTGGCCTGAGTGGTAGGCTTGGCCGAACCGCCGGCCCACATAACAAGATGCTCGAGGCCGCGGCCGTCCACATGGAACACCGCGTCACGCACGCCGACGCCCTCTTCCTCTGTAGGCTCCACGAGCACGCAGGCGGCACCGTCGCCGAACAAGGGGCAGGTTGCACGGTCGTTGTAGTTGACCATCGACGACATCTTCTCGGTTGCAACCACAACCACCTTTTTGCGCAGACCGCTCTTCACATAGGCTGCGGCATCCTCCAACGCTACTATAAATCCGGCACACGCGGCCTGAATGTCGTAGGCATAAGCGTTTTTCAGGCCTACGCCCTCACAGATAATCGAACCTGTGGAGGGGAAACGATAGTCGGGATTTGATGTTGCGCATATAAGAAGGTCGATATCGGCAGGATCGACATTGTAGTCGGCAAGCAGCTTGTTGACAGCCTCAATGCCCATGTACGACGAGCCTACATCCTTTTTCAGGATGCGGCGCTCTTTGATGCCTACACGGGTGGTGATCCATTCGTCGTTGGTGTCCACCATCTTCGACAGCATCTCGTTGTCGAGGATGTCGGTGGGGAGATACGACGCAATGCCTGAGATTTTAGCGTTAAGCATAACTCTGGTGGCGGTTTGTGTTAGGAATATATGGCGCGAGAGGTGCTCTCGAAATGTCGGGAACGCCTTCTCATGCTGTTAGGGAGGGGATAGATTTGTATTCTCTAAAGGCTCGCCGGCACCGGCGCAGTGAAATCCTGAGCCGGATCGACAGCCCTTGGTGACGTGATGGCTGTTTATGCCTTATCAGACCACAGCGTTCTTTTCAATCGCAACCTTGCCGCGATAGTAGCCGCATTCGTTGCAAACGCAGTGGTAAACATGCCAAGCGCCGCAGTTGGGGCAGATTGCCAGTGTGGGCATAGCGGCCTTGTCGTGGGTGCGGCGTTTTGCCGTACGTGTCTTGGATTGACGTCTTTTAGGATGTGCCATTGTTGTTTATTCTTTATTCTTTATATTGTTATTGTTCTTAAAACTGTATGTTCATTCATCGGCTTCGGGACGCACGTCCTTCAGCTTGTCCCAGCGGGGATCGGTGGCAGCCGGAGCGTCGTCGCCGTCGGGCACGGAGTCCATCTCGTCCATGAGCTGGTCCTCAAGTGCCGCATCCGGATCGGAGGCATCGGTGGCGCGGTGTTTCTTCAGCAGCGAGCTCATGGCGCGGTTGCATTTGCCCAGCGGGTGCACGTGCTTTATGGGGATGGCCAGAGCCACAGTGTCCGAAATCATGTAGGCCACGTTGAGATAATTGTCGCTTTCAGGAATCTCCATGAGGTCATCCGAATCCTCGCGATATTCATCGCCGTATTTCACCTTTATCTCGTAGGTGGTGTCTATATCGAGCGTCAGGTCGTCGAGGCAACGGTCACAAGGCACCACAACAGTACCCGTGAGCGTGAAAGCAAGGTCGTAGACGTCATTGGCATAAGTCACAACGAGCTTGACATCCACATCTGCATCGCGCACGTCGGCGTTCTCCATATTCACGAAGAACTGTTTGTCGAGATGGTAGTCAAATTCATGAGTACCTTTCGGCAGGCTCTTCAGAGGGAGTTTGAATTGGCTGAATTTTCCCATAATTGTGGTCAGCTGAAAAAACTGTGCAAAGTTATAGAATTTATTCGGTATGGACAACTTTTTCCGCAAAATCTCGCAAAATTAACCGTTTACCGTCATTCGGAGGTCAATTCAGCCTCAAGCAGTGTAGCCGCATCGGCCACACAGTCATTGCAGTGGCGCAGCTGGATGCCGGTGCCCATCCCCTTTAGCTGACTGCAGATTGTGGCGCCGTTCTGTTTATGAAAGCTATTCATTATTCGTTTCTGGGCCAACATGGCAGCCGTACGGTCGCGCTTCACCAACCCGAGCACCATTCCTGCGCCCACAAGAGCGCCACAAGTGCCCTGCATGCATCCCATACCGGTGCCGAAGGCGTTTGCCGCCATGCGCATGGTCTCACTGTCGACGCCGCACAGGTCGGCGTAGGTGCAGGCCACCGCCTGGGCACAGTTAAACTGGCCTGAGGCCTTGCGCTGCGAAGCCTCGGTGGCACGCGATTCTGTCAATTTCACTTTTTCCATTAAATATATGAGTGGTTTATTTTTAATGATTATAGCCATCTTAGCTATAGCAGCTATTAATAGCTATCTTAGCTATCTTAACTATCAGTTATCCCTGTCGATAAAGAACATGGGTATGTTTGCGATGAACACATCCGGCTCCGAAAGCACCTGTCTGCACGCAATCAGGTCGGAAAGTCTTATTTCCGCTATCACATAGTTTGCGTTCTCGCTCTGGAACTGCTCGATGATGCGCGTGAACGGCAACTCCCGGCGCACATCGGTGGCCGTGTAACGCACATACACGCGGAGCACTACGTCGGTGGTGTAGTCCGGGCGGTCCACATAGCTCATTTTCTTGTACTCATAGCGGTAGTCGTGCCGCAGAGCCATCACATCCGACAGGATCGAGGACGCTGTTGGCAGGCTGCCGGCGCCTTTGCCGAACATGAACTGACGGTCGTAGCACTCGCCGCGTATCACCACACCGTTATACTCGTCGTCGACGCTGTAGATATATTTCGACGGTCCCACGAACTCCGGCATCACGAACATTGTGAACTTTTCGTCCGACACCTTCACTACCTGGGCCACGAGTTTGATTTTAACCCGCTTCTCACGCGCATAACGGATATCAAAGTCCCCTATCCGGCTGATTCCGTAAGTAAAAATCCGCTCAGGGGCCACATAACGCCCAAGGGCATGAACGGTAATGATTATCAGCTTGAACAGGGCATCCCACCCTTCGATATCGAACGAAGGGTCGCTCTCGGCGAAACCGAGCTGCTGGGCGCGGCGCAGCGCATCGTCGTAAGGCTCGTTATGGTCGAACACGCGCGAAAGGATGTAGTTCGACGAGCCGTTGAGGATACCCTTCACCTCAAGGAGCAGGTCGTTGTCGTAATACTCTTCAAGGTTGCGTATCACCGGAATGGAACCGCACGACGAGGCATCGTAGAGCAGCGCCGTGCCATGCTCACGCTGCAGCTCTATAAGCTCAGGCAGATGGCGGGCGAGCATGGCCTTGTTGCCCGACACCACAGGGATGCCGCGCCTCAGGGCTTCGGTGGCGATGCCGTAGGCCGCATCCGCGTTGTCGATCACCTCCACAATGAGGTCGATTTCGGGATCATCAAGGATGTCGGCGGCATTATCGGTGAGCAGCGATGCATCCACCTCCACGTCGCGGGGTTTGGAGAGATTGTGCACACAGATGCGCCTTATTTCGGCGTGGGCGTTTTTCGCCTGCGAAATCACGCGGTAGAAGCCGCACCCCACGGTGCCAAGGCCGAAAAGGCCGATCTTTATCTTGTTTTTCATATCTTCATCTTCCATATTTTATTCTAAACGTGTGCGCCCGTCCCGGCGTTCACACATCCGCTGTCGGACTTCTCTGTCGGCTCTCCCATAAAGCCGCACAGCAAGGCATTAAGCTGTCCGTGCTCCACAAGAAACCCGTCATGGCCGAAAGGTGAGGAGATCTCGGCATAACGCGCGCCGCCGATGGCCGCCGCAAGCCGGCGCATCTCGGCGGTAGTGAAAATCATGTCGGTGGTAAGCCCTACAACGAGAGTGCGGGCCGTGATGCGCGCCAAAGCTGCCTCCACTCCACCACGACAGTAGCCCACGTCGTGGGTGTCGAATGCATTGAGAATGGACATATAGGAATAGGCGTTGAAGCGGCGGCACAGCTTCTCGCCCTGATAGCGCTGGTAAGTGCATGCGCGGTGTTCCCCCTCGGGTGTGTCCGGATGGTCGGCCTGCGTGCGGTTGTAGCCCTCGCCGCCACGGTAAGTGAGCAACCCGATGGCCCTTGCAGCCGCCAGACCCGCCATGCCGGCATCCGGGCGCGGCTCACCATAGGTGGAATCGGCCAGTATGGCCATGCGCTGCGTCTCGTCGATAGCGATGGTCCACGGCGATGCCTTGGCATCTGTGGCTATCAGCACAAGTTGCCCGAAGCGAGAAGGGTCGGCCACAGCCCACTCCACCGCCTGAAAACCTCCCACCGAGCTCCCCACAAGAGTATGGATATGGCCCACGCCCAGTGCGTCGGCCAGCAATGCATGCGCCCGCACCATATCGCGGATGGTGACCGCCGGGAATGTGCCGAACCAAGGCTCGCCGGTGTGCGGATTCACCGACAGCGGACCGGTGCTCCCATAGTGCGAACCAAGGATGTTGGCGCAGACCACAAACCATTTTTCAGGGTCGAGAAAGCACCCGTGCTCCACCGTGTGGGGCCACCAGTCGGCCACATCGCTGTTGGCCGTCAGGGCATGGCACACCCACACCACATTGGAGCGGTCGGCGTTCATGGAGCCGAACGTGTGGTAGGCCACATCGAGTTGCGGAAGCGTGGCTCCGCATTCAAGTCTGAACGGTTTATTATGGTGGTAATAATTTGTCATTATTCTGATTAAACAGTGCAACAGTTTTTTTTGCCGGACGCACCAAACATTCACGCCCCCGTCGCTGTTCTATATGCAAAGAAAAGGCATTTTTCTGGCTTTAACAAAAAGCCCGGTGAAAGCACCGATCGCCTCTTCAGCCCCCTTTCCGTTCCACCACGGATCGAGGGCTTTTTTATTGCATTGATGCAAAGTTAACAACATTTGGCCGATGCCGAAACCGACGCCACGCTTTTTTAACGCAATTTTCGGAACCCGGCCCGCTCACCGGGCTTCCATTCCCCATAAACCGCCATGGCAATCGGCACTGGCGCGGCGAGTTGTCAACGTTGAAAGCCGGGGCTTTGTTAAAGGGGTGTTAAAGCATAACAGTGCGAATGGGGGCGATTTTGCCAGTAGCGAAATTTATAGTAAATTTGCCCTTCGATAAGTAACTGGTCGAAATTATTTTGATGTTTGTTCGAGTAAAATTTTTAGAAGATTTTTCTCTCTGAAGAGGGAGTGTAGTGAGCTACACGACTGATGAAGAGAGGAAAAGATTCAAAAATTTTGCCGAAGAAACATTAAAAGAAAAAAAAAGGCCGGTTATTAAAAAAATAATTTTGAACAGTTACTTAACAATCATCCGATGTGCAAAGATTCACGCAAACGTTGGTTGTGCTCGGTTAAGGAGCATTGCATGCGCATGGTGACGGTTCTGTTGGCCGCCGCTCTGCTCGTGTCGTCGTGCCCGTTCGGAGCGTATGCCCAGACACCGCCCGACGCCACCGGGACGCAGACGCGCGCCACCGGTCGCCGCTCCATCTCCACCTCACGCCCCGTGCCGCGTCAGGCGGTGCCACATCCCGGCGTGGAGCAGCGCCAAGCCGCCTCAGAGCTTCCCGATTCCATAGGCATAAGCGAGCCTATCCTCGGACCTGCCGAGGTTGTGGAGGACGAAATCACCGACCGCGACGGGCGCCTGGAGGTCGAGCCGCTCGACACCATAGCCGTGAATACCAACGAAGCCGTGGTGCGCGCCGACTCCATTGCCGCCGCGCTTGCGGCAGCCCGCGAGCAGGCAGACGAATGGGTGCCGCGCGAAGTGGAATTCGCTCCCGACCCCACCAAAGCCGTGTGGATGTCGGCGCTGTTTCCCGGACTGGGACAGGTGTACAACCGCCGCTACTGGAAGCTCCCCATCATCGTGGGCGGCTATCTGGGACTGGCCTACGCCACCAACTGGAACAGCAACATGCTGCGCGACTACACCCGCGCCTATGCCGACCTGCTGGACAACGACCCCAACACCCGCAGCTACATGGACATGTTCTCGCCTAACGTGAAGGAGGAGAACCTCGACCGCGGATGGCTTCAGGAGGTGCTTCGTTCACGCAAGAACTACTTCCGCCGCAACCGCGATCTTTGCATAATCTGCATGGTGGGCGTGTATCTGCTCGCCATGGTCGACGCCTACGTCGACGCATCACTGTCACACTTCGACATCTCCCCCGACCTGTCGATGGATGTGGCTCCCGCCCTGATTCAGGACGGCCGCCAGCGCTACCCCTCCGTAGGGCTGATGTGGGCAGTGAATTTCTAACCCCCATGTTCCCCGCGCCGATGTGGCAGCCGGGAACAAAAAAAAACATTGTGCTTCTCCGATGACCACCTCTCTGAAACCCTACGTATTAGCCGCCGCACTCAGCCTCGCCGCACTGACATCATGGGCAAAGCCTTCGGTGCTTTCGCTTTCCGACCATTCCAACGATTCCACCATCGTCTACCCCGAAAGTGTGGAGACGGACGTAAACCGGATGATGCAGAACTGGTATCTGCGCACCTACACCGCCCTTGACAAGAACGCAGATTCGCGCCCCGACGTCACCACCTCCGACAGCGAACTTATTGAACGCCTGCAGGCCATCCCCACCACCATCGAGATGCCGTTCAATTCGGTGGTGCGCAATTATATTGACCTTTACACAGGCCGCAAGCGCTCTCTTGTGGAGAGCATGCTCGGCATGAGCCTCTACTACATGCCCATCTTCGAGCAGGCCATCGAACGTCAGGGCATCCCCATCGAACTGAAATATCTCCCGGTAATCGAGTCGGCTCTCAACCCCGATGCCGTGTCGCGCGCAGGCGCCGTGGGCCTCTGGCAGATAATGCTCCCCACCGCACGCGGACTGGGGCTGGAGATAAACACGCTTATCGACGAACGCCGCGATCCTGTGCGGTCGTCGGAGGCCGCCGCAAGCTATCTGCGCCAGCTCCACGACATCTACAGCGACTGGTCGCTGGCCATAGCAGCCTACAACTGCGGGCCTGGCAACGTCAACAAGGCTCTGCGCCGCGCAGGACTGGAAGGCGCTGCTAAAAAAGACTTCTGGGCAATCTATCCCTATCTACCCGCCGAGACACGCGGTTATGTGCCGTGCTTCATCGCCGCCACCTATGTGATGAACTACTACCACAAGCACAACATCTCCCCGGCACTGGCCAAGCGCCCCATTCTCACAGACTCGGTGCATGTGAAGCGCCGCATCCATTTCGACCAGATTGCCGACATCCTTCACATCCCGGCCGAAGAGCTGAAGGTACTCAACCCGCAGTACCGCAAGGATCTTATTCCCGGCTCGCCCGAAAGGCCCTGCCCGCTGGTGCTTCCACAGAACCAGATCTACTCCTACATAATGAGCGAGGACGCCATCGCCGCCCATAACGCCGACCTCTATGCCCGCCGCGACGTGGTGGAACCCGCCACCGGTATGGAGCCGCGTCCCGACACCGTCGACGGCCGTCAGGGCGAATGGATCACCACGGAAGTGGTGAAATACCACAAGGTGCGCCGCAAGGAAACCCTCGCCTCGATTGCCAAGAAATATGGCGTGACACTCCGGAGCCTCAAGCAGGCAAACGGAAACATCCGCAAACCGCGCCGGGGCCAGACCATCAAGGTGGTGACCACTCAGAAAGAATTCAGGCCTTTCGAGGAGCAACCGGTGGAAAACGACAAGCTGCTCGTGCGCAATCCGGAGCCGGAGACAACCGGAACCACCGCACCCGCAACTCCCGAAGCTGACAGTGAATCCGCTGCCACACCGGAAACCACATCTGCAGCAGCCGACGTCACCCCATCGGCCGACATGACCGAGGGCGCCTCAGACACCCAGACGACTTCAGAAGAAGAAGCAGACGCCACACCCGCGCCGTCAGAAACAGCTTCGAAAGTAGCCTCCACATTCTCCAACTCGCGCGCCAAGCAGGAAGCTGCCAAAGCCGCCGAGGCTGAAAAAGCCAGCGAAAAGGCACGCACCGACAAAAAGAAGGACAAAGCCAGAAACGAACGCCAGCGCACGGTCACTGTGCGCAAGGGCGACAACATGTTCAAGATTGCAAAGCGCAACGGCCTCACGCTCAAACAGCTTGAGCGCCTGAATCCGTCGGTGAAAGCCAACAAACTCAAACCCGGCGACAAACTCCGAATAAAATGACGAACCATATTCCGGAAAACATCGAGCTTATCCTCATCAACATAAGCGGCCACGACCGCCCCGGCGTAACCGCTGCCCTGACCGAAATCCTCTCGCGCTACAACGCAATGATTCTCGACATCGGCCAGGCCGACATCCATCATTCCCTATCGCTGGGCATCCTGTTCCAGACCACATCCGACGTGTCGGGCGACATTCTCAAGGACCTCCTGTTCAAGGCCTACGACCTCGGGGTTAAAATCCGTTTCAACCCCATCACCATAGAGGAATACGAAGCATGGGTGAACCGTCAGGGAAAAAACCGCTGGATCATAACCCTGCTCGGACGCCGCCTCACAGCCCGCCACATAGCCCTGGTGAGCGAGACCGTAGCGCAGCAGGGCCTGAACATCGATTCCATTCAGCGCCTCACCGGGCGTCCGCCACTCGACATCGAGGCATCGCCCGCCGCAAAGGCTTGCATCGAGTTCTCCGTGCGTGGCACCCCCACCGACCGCGACGAACTGCAGCGCCGTTTCATCCAGATATCTTCGGACGAGGGCTTCGACATCTCGCTGCAGGAGGACACCATGTACCGCCGTTGCCGCCGCCTCATATGCTTCGATATGGATTCCACGCTGATCCAGGCCGAGTGCATCGACCAGCTGGCCGAACGGGCCGGCGTTGGCGACAAGGTAAAGGCCATCACCGAGCGCGCCATGCGCGGCGAGATAGATTTCAACGAAAGTTTCCGCGAACGAGTGGCCCTGCTCAAGGGGCTCGATGTGAGCGTAATGGAAGAGATCGCCGAAAGCCTGCCCATCACCGAGGGTGTTGACCGAATGATGCGCGTGCTGAAGCGTGCAGGGTTCAAGACCGCAATCCTGTCGGGCGGTTTCACCTTCTTCGGCAATTATCTGAAACAGAAATTCGGGTTCGACTATGTGTATGCCAACGAACTTGAAGTGGCCGACGGCAAACTCACCGGCCATTATGTGGGCGACGTTGTCGACGGCAAGCGCAAGGCCGAACTGCTAAAGCTCATCGCACAGGTCGAGAACGTGAACATCGCCCAGACTATCGCCGTGGGCGACGGCGCCAACGACCTCCCCATGCTCTCCACCGCAGGCCTCGGCATAGCGTTCCATGCCAAACCGAAAGTAAAGGAATCGGCACGCCAGTCCATATCCACCATCGGCATCGACGGCGTGCTCTATTTCATCGGATTCAAGGATTCCTACATATCCTGACCACCCACCTCCTTATCCCCGCCGCACTTTGATCGACAACTCCACATTCGGGACCCTAAAGGCCCTGTTCCATACATTCGGCTGCAAGCTCAATTTCGCCGAGACCTCCACGGTGGCGCGCATGTTCGCCGAGGAGGGGATAACACGTGTAGGCCCCGGCGACACACCCGACGTGATTGTAATCAACACCTGCAGTGTCACCGAACTTGCCGACAAGAAATGCCGGCAGGCCATCCGTTCGTTCCACCGCCGTTATCCCGGCGCAGCCATCCTTGTCACCGGATGTTACGCGCAGCTCAAGCCATCCGAAGTGGCCTCGCTCCCCGGCGTGGCCGTAGTGGCAGGTAACGACCGCAAGAACCGGCTTCCGGAATTCCTGCACGAGTTCGTCAATTCACGCAAGCCGGCATCCGATGTTGTCCCCACACCGAAGCTACTGGCGTTCAACCCATCCTGCTCGCAGGACGACCGCACACGCCATTTCCTGAAAATACAGGACGGGTGCGATTATTACTGCACCTACTGCACAATCCCCGCCGCGCGCGGACGCAGCCGTTCCGGCACAATCGCCTCAATCGTGGCGCAGGCCGAAAAGGCCGCAGCCAATGGAGCCAAGGAGATTGTGATAACAGGCGTCAACATAGGTGATTTCGGCCGACGCACCGCCGACGAATCAGGCCTCATTGCCATTGACGGGCCACGCGAGACATTCCTTGACCTCATACGGCGCCTCGACACAATCGAAGGCATCGAGCGCTACCGCATATCGTCGATAGAGCCGAATCTGCTCACCGACGAAATCATTGAATTCTGCGCCTCCTCGCGCCGGTTCATGCCCCACTTCCACATACCCCTGCAATCAGGCTCCGACGAGGTGCTCCGACTGATGCACCGCCATTACGACACCGCCCTGTTCCGCCACAAGATAGAGCGCATACGCCAGCTTATCCCTCACGCATTCATAGGGGTCGACCTCATTGCCGGAGCAAGGGGCGAAACCGAGGAGGAATTCGCAAAGTCGCGCGATTTTGTGGTATCGCTCCCCATCACGCGGCTGCACATCTTCCCTTACTCCGAACGTCCCGGCACAAAGGCGCTCGAAATAGGCCACGTGGTTAGCCAGCAGGATAAGCATCGACGGGTCAACGAGATGCTTCACGTGTCGGAACGGAAAATGGAGGCCTTCGCACGGCAATTTCTCGGCACCGTGCGCCCCGTGCTGCTTGAGCGAGGACGCCCCGGCGAACCGATGAGCGGCTTCACCGACAACTATCTGAAGGTATCGGTCGACGCGCCCCACAATCTCGACAACACCATTGTGCCCGTGCGGCTTCTCTCACTCATACCCACCGAGATAGGCGACTGCCACATAAAGGCCGAACTTGCCGGCACAGAACCAACGCAAAAATGAAAAAACGCCTTTCCGACATAGGATTCACCATACTCGAAGGGTTGCTGTCGCTCACGGCACGGCTGCCGTTCGGGGTGCTTTACCTCCTGAGCGACATAACGTTCGCATTGCTCTACCACATGGTGCGTTACCGTCGGCATCTGGTGCAGCGCAACCTCACATCATCCTTCCCCGATGCCACGCCCAAAGAAATCCGCCGCATCCGCCGCCGTTTCTACCGCAATTTCGCCGACTATATTTTCGAGACCGTCAAGCTGCTGCATGTCAGCGATGAGCAGATGCGAAGCCGCATGACATTCTCCGGAGTGGACATGTGCGACAGCTATCTGAAACAGAACCGCCCGGTGGTGTGCTATTTTTCCCATACCGGCAACTGGGAGTGGGCGCCCTCAATCACACTGTGGAGCACGCTCGTGCCCGGACGCGACGCCGAATTCTGCCAGATCTACCGCCCGCTGCGCAACCACCGCTTCGATGCGCTGATGCTGCGCCTGCGCTCACGGTTCGGCTCGGTGTCGCTGGCCAAAAACATGTCGTTCCTCGACCTCATGCGATATGCCAAACGCGGCATGCCCACCATCACCGGATTCATGAGCGACCAGAAACCCAGCCATGGCGACGCCGGCCGTGTGGTTCATTTTCTCAACCATCCCACAGCCATGATCACCGGCACCGAGACCGTGGCGCGCCGGCTGAACGCGGCCGTGGTCTACTGGGACATGCAGAAGCCCTCGCGCGGACACTACCATATAGACATCCGCCTCATCACCGACCAACCCAAGCAGCTTCCCGAAGGAGCCATAACCGACCGCTACGCCTCTCTGCTTGCGCAGACCATCCGGCGCCGCCCGGACATATGGCTCTGGACCCACAACCGCTGGAAAAATCCCGTCAAACCGCCCCTATCAGAATCATAGGAATTATCAGAACTTATAAGAATTTATTCAACTTATCCGAACTTATAAGCTCTTATAATTCTTATAAATTCGGATAAGTTCTGATAATGAACAAAAACATCATATCAGCATGCCATCACGCGTTGCAGTCATAATTCTCAACTGGAACGGAGCCGCATTGCTCCGACAATATCTCCCTTCGGTTGTGGCCAACACCCCCGAAGCAGTGGGACATGTGTTCGTGGCCGACAACGGCTCCACCGACAATTCGCTGCAGGTGCTCGCCGAGGAGTTCCCAACTGTGACCGTCATACCGTTCCCTGAAAACTACGGTTATGCCGAAGGCTACAACCGCGCCATAGATGCCCTTCCCGCGGGCTATCCACTGGTACTGCTGCTGAATTCCGATGTGGAGACCCCTCCCGGATGGCTTGAACCTCTTGTAGCAGCCATGGAAGCAGACCCCACAATTGGGGCATGTCAGCCCAAAATTCTTTCCTACTCGGACCGTTCGCGCTTTGAATATGCCGGCGCATGCGGCGGCTACATCGACCGCAACGGCTACCCTTATTGCCGCGGGCGTGTGTTTGAGCGCGTGGAGACTGACCACGGCCAATACGACACCCCGGCCGAGGTGTTCTGGGCCACAGGGGCGGCTCTGCTCACCCGTACCGACCTTTACCGACGTCTCGGCGGACTTGACCCTAAATTTTTCGCACATATGGAGGAGATTGACCTGTGCTGGCGCATCCTGCTCGACGGCCACAAGGTCATGGCAATACCGGCATCGCACGTCTACCATCTGGGTGGCGGATCGCTTCCGGCGTCGAATCCCCGCAAAACTTATCTGAATTTCCGCAACAACCTGCTGCTGCTCCACAAGAATCTGCCGAAGGCTGACCTTTGCGCCACGTTGCTGCGCCGCCGCCTGCTTGACACTCTGGCATGGGTGAAATTTGTGGCCACACTCGATTTTGCCAACGCCGGAGCCGTGTGGCGCGCGCACCGCGATTTCCGCAAAATGCGCCGGCTGTACACCGCCCACCCGGACGTGAACCTGCTGCGCACACTCCCCCAGTGCCGCCGCAACATCCTCGTGGACCACTACCTGCTGCGGCGCCTCTAATCCCCTGACGATAAGTAAACCCTCACAATCAGCCGCTGATAGAAGGTGAATGCGTCCTTGGCCACGTGGAAATCAAGCGATGCCTGCAGATTCACCCACTTGTTGGCCATGATGCGCGCATACACATCGGTGCGGTTATAGAATTTGGACTGGTAGAACGGCTCACCCATATAAAGTTCCGCTCCGTGCTCACTATATGACGGGTAAAGCGCTTTGCCGGCATACAGCGAGTTTTTCAACCCGAGCCAGCGCCATTGGCCGAGCACCTCGAGCCACGCGCCGCCGGGAGTCTGCCACCCCAGGTCATTGCCGCGGTTGCGCTCCACCGTAAGGAGTGCACCGGCTTTCACCGTGAGCGAGTCGAGCGCCGTGGCACCGCTGTAGTCAAGCCCCACATAGGGATTCACCAGGAAATTATCCACGATGTGCATATTGTCGGGTGCGTTGTGTGTCAGGGCGAAGTGATTCATCATGGCATGCCCCCCGACAAGGAAATGCCTGCGGCCGGGACGCCATTCGCCGTGGAACACGATATTGAATTTCTCGCGCTTGCTGTCGGTCTGCATCTGGCGCCAGTCGAGATAGAAATCGATGAACGCCGCCGGCGAATGATACTGCACCAGCACCCCGCGGATGTTGCGCTGGAAATAGGCCAGCGAATCGCTCCGCAGGAAGCCGGGCATCTCCTGCCTGAGCTGGGTGCGCGGGAACATACCCATCGACAGATTCCAGCGCCGCCCCGTGTGGCGGTAGTACAGCGTGGGGCTTATCTTGTAGCCGTCCCATTCGTTACCTATGGGCTGATTCCACACCACCCCGCCGGCAATGCGGTCGGACTTGGTGAATTTCAGGCCTACCTCAGGCGCCAGATTGGTGAAGAAGAAGGTTTTGGTGTCGGTGTAGGTATGGTCTCCCTCGCGGTTGTCGAACACTGCATCGAAATCGATGCTCCACGTCGGTTCGAGCGCAACGGCTCTATGAGCAGCCATCATTGCAGCTGCAGCGCAAAGAAATGTGATAAGTTTTCGTGACATGCGGCAAAGTTAAGCAATTCCTGCAAATAGCCGTCGTGACGCAGCAGATATTTTCCGGCTGTCCTTCTGTCAGCAAAAACGCCCATTTAATGACAACCTGTCCTACAATAAGTGTACAAGGCACACTCATTGCAGTTCTAATTGGGAAAAATCGCATCTTTTTGTTCACAGTTTTCACGCCATTAGTGAAACTATGTTAATTGTTATGCTTTTTTTGCACAAAACTTAAAAACTGTGTAAAGTATTTATTTAATTTGCAGATAATGAGTTTCGGACAAGAGACTTTGTTGCAGAAAAATCACACATAACAATCCCATTCACAATTTCTTAGAATGAAAAAACTTCTACTCCTCACCCTCTTGCTGCCGGGAATCGGTTTTGCGCAGGCTCGTTTCAGCCATCTCAACACCATTGAACTCGGCAAAATGAAAGCCCGGCAGGTGGAACGCATCGCCAAGGCGCCGGGCCGTTCAATGGCCGTATCGCCTGAAACAGAGGCCGACAACACCCCCCTGACCATCTTCATGCGCGTTTCAGACGACGCCACCGTGGCACGCGTCGAGGCCGCCGGAGGCGAAGTATCGCTCCGCGCGGGCAACATCATATTGGTGGAGACCACCATCGGACAGGCCGAGGCTATCGCGGCCACCGAGGGCGTGGTCACCGTATCACTCCCCGAACAGCTGCGCATGAACGAGTTCCAGAGCGCAGTGGGCTACGACCTCAGCCGCCAGCATCTCGGCCTTGACAAAATCCAGTCGGGCGCCGCACCCCTTCCGCAGGCATACGGCGGCAAGGGCGCCATCGTCGGCATCATCGACGGCGGCATCGACCCCAACCACATCATGTTCGACGACGAAGAGGGCAATCCCCGCGTAAAGCGCATCATGAACCATGTGGAAGTCAGCGGAAAATCATTCACACAGAAATCCGAGACACCCGAAACGGTGCGTCAGTTCAAATCGGACAACAACTACAACACCCACGGCACCCACGTCATGGGCATCGCCGCCGGTTCATTCAAAAACGAGGCTGACGGAATCAACCTGACAGGTGCGGCACCGCAGGCCGACATAGCCATCAAATGCGGAATCACCGACAACGCCCGCCTCATCAAGGGCCTCGACTACCTCACCGGCTATGCCGCCGAAGAGGGTAAACCCATCGCCATCAACATCTCGCTCGGCAGCAACCTTGGTCCGCACGACGGCACCGACGAATTTCCCGCCGCACTTCAGGAATACGCAAAAAAAGACGGTGTGACCATCTGCGTGTCTGCCAGCAACGAGGGTGCCGACGGGGCATTCATGTACCACGAATGCGACAGTGAAAACCCCATGCGCACATTCATCCTCAACAGCCCCTACACCGATTATCTCTATTCGCAGGTCACCATGCTGCCGATGTTCCCGCAGGCCATCGGTTCGATGCAGATATGGAGCGACGACGACACCCCCTTCGACCTCTATTTCGACTACTGCAAATTCCCCGATGAAGCAAACGTCGCCCCCGAGACACTCTCATCCTTCAAGCTCGAGCCGTTCAAGACCTGCTACCTCTCCACCACGGGCCGCTCGCCTGTGACAGCCCCCGACATTTTCAAAGGCGACGACGAGGTGTTCAACAAATACTACCGCAACAGCTTCGTAGGCGGCGCAAGCGCGCTCTATCCCGCCAACAACCGCTACTACGCAGAGATTAACTTCCAGCTCGAATGCCCTGATCAGGCTTCGTTCATGCACGGCCTCGTGTCCATCCGCATAGTTCCCGGCAAACCCGGTCAGAAATTCTACGTCTACGGTCAGCCAATGGGCATGTACTTCGGCTTCCGCCTCCATTCGGGCTACATGGAGCAGTATGGCTTCAAGGGCTCCGACGGCGACGGATCAATCAACGCCATGGCCGGAGCAAAGGATGTGATCACCGTCGGGTCATACACCACACACAACTTCTTTGAAAACGTTGCCGACCAGGTGACTATAGGCACCACATCCTCCTTCTCCTCATGGGGACACACACCCGACGGCCGCGTGCACCCGCTCATCTCGGCACCGGGCCATCTCATCGTTTCGTCCATGTCGGGCCACTATTTCGACACCAACCTCAAGGGCACCGAGGACGCCGACAATGAAGCCGCCGTCTACTACCGCCACACCGACAAGAACAACAAGACACACTACTGGACCACCATGAGCGGCACCTCCATGTCGTCGCCCTACATGACCGGCATCGCAGCCACATGGCTCGCCGCCGATCCCACCCTCACCACGGCCGACATTCTGCGCATCGCCCGCGAAACGGCCGACTCCCCTAAGGCTCCGCGCGAAAACGACGGCCCCGGACTGTTTGTCAACGCCTTCCGCGGCCTCTGCAAAGTGCTCAACCTCTCCGGCATCAACAATGTGGCTAACGACGACGAGGACGCCCCCTACTCGCTCCTGCGCTCGGGCAACACATTCACCGTGCAGGCCCCCGCAGCCGCATCCATCAAGGCCGAGGTCTACTCGCTTGGCGGAGTGCTCGCGCTCGCCACAGCCGCCGATGACCAGGAACTCACAGTGGACGCCTCCACGCTTGCTCCCGGCATATACGTTATGTCGCTCCGCATCGGCAACTCGCTCCACTCCGAGAAAATCGCCGTCAGATAAGATTGCGGCACACACCGCACCAACACTCATTCTCCTCTTCCCTCTACTCCAATCAAAAAAATTAATTCACACCATTTTTTCACCTTATCATTATTAGATTATGACTATGCGTAAAAGTCTACTCTCTACGGCAGCGGCTTCCCTGATGCTCGTTGCAGGAGTATCGGGCGCATCGGCCATGCCGAACCGTTTCAAAGCCATGGAAAGAGGCCTTAAAAACAGCCCCTGCATGCAGAAGGTGCCCGGCAGCTTCCTTCAGAAAACGGTTGATGCCAACGGTATCGTCACCCCGGACTTCACCCTTACGGCAACCTACGTGCAGGAGATGTTCCCCACCGGATGGCTGCTCAGCCCTACAGGCGAGACATGGTTCTACACCCTCGAAACCGAAGGCACGACCTACCGTCCGGAAGGCTGGCTGCCGAACTGGAACTTCTCCGGCTTCAAACTCACAGTCTACAACGGACTGGGCCAGCCCGTGGGCTATGCCTACGGCAAAATCGAACTTCCCGAAGGTGCAGGACGATGCAACTACGTACTGCCTGAAGCTCAGCTCTCCTCCACATTCTTCAACTCCAACTCGACCGACATTGAAGTCATGATGACTTTCAACTTCAACCCCATCGAGTTCCCCGACCCCGACAACCCCTATAAAGGCATCTACGGCTCCAAGCAGTTCACCGCAGCCTACTCCCTGCAGGCCGCCATGCCGGCCACACCGCAGACACCTCTGTTCGAATGCCCCGGTGCCCTCTCCACAACTCTCAAGAGCAGCACAAGTGCCGAAGGGTTCGTGTTCGGCTTCACCTACTACTCCACATGGGAGAACGAAAAGAACGAGGCCGACAAAAACACACTCCGCGTGTACAAACCCGCAGGATGGGGAACTCCCCCCTCGCTCATCGTGCAGCAGACCACAAGCCAGACACCCGGCGACGGCCTCAACGAGGCTGTGCCTCTGTTCGTGGTGCTCGACGGCAACGATGTCTACTCGGTAAAATCCTACCTCGAGAAGCCCTATCTGCTCGACAGCAGCGCCGACGTGCCTGTAATGACACCCGACAACCACTACATCATCGAGATGTATAAGGTGGGCAATGAGCCGCTCATCGAGGACGACACCGACCCCGATGCCATCAAGCTCACCCCCACCTACACTGTCACCATACCCGTTGCCGAGATTTCCGACCCCTCGAAATATCACTGGCGCTCATACGCTCTGGGCAACTTCCGCGGCGAAAAGGACGTTACATGGGACTTCGGTACCGGCAACGACCCCTGCTTTGTCATAACAATCGTCGACTCCAACCTCCAGCAGGACGAAAGCGTGGCTTTCTATGAAGTCTACGACAAGACCGGCAAAAAAATCAAGGAGTTCGGAACCGAGAGCGGTGCTTTCACTGAATTCCCCGCTATTGAGGGTCACCCCATGCAGCTCGGATTCGACGTCAAGAACGACGAAGGCGACGATGTTACACGCCTCTACGACTGGCCTTCGCTCGAGTTCAAAGGCGAACTCCCTTCGCTCTTCGTGTATGAAGGCAACGTCTATATCCTCTCGTCCGTGCCCACACGTGTGCCCGGCGAAGGTGGTGTGCTCTACGCAGCCAACGCAGCCCTCGCAGCAACAGCCGAAGGCGAAAGCGCTTTCTCCTATGTGGCTTACTTCCGTCCCGACGGCACACTCCACCACATGGACACCCTCACCCTCCCCGAGAACACTGCCAAAGCCTACGCACTGGTTACAGCCGAGGTACTCGACCCCTATCTCTACAACACCGACAGCAAATATGAGTATCTCCTCTGGCTCTACACCTGGAAAGGAGAAGGCAAAGTGGGCACCAGCCTCGCTGCCGCCGTTGTCGACGAAACCGGCAAGATTCTTGCAAAACGTGAGCTCCCCGACGAGCACGACTACGAGACAGCCTACGTGTCAAACAACCCCAACAAGCGCTTCATCATTCTTGAATACCACGACGGAAGCAAATTCTCGAACCCCGCCAACATCGAATTCATCGGCCTGCCGCTCAACGATTTCGAAGGTCAGGGCACAGTTGAGGATCCTTACCTCATCTACACCTACGGCGACTTCAACCGCATCCGCAACAACCTCACATCTCACTTTGCCCTCGCTGCCAACGTCGACATGGAGAACCGCGCCATCGGTTCGATTGAAGGCACATTCACCGGCACCATCGACGGTCGCGGACACTCGGTGAAGAACCTCTACCTGAGCCTCGACGCGATGAGCAACAAGAAGGCCCTGTTCAACAACATCGGCGAGCGTCCCGCCACCGAGGATGAAGAGGAGACCACCGATGCCCCACGCGCCGCCATCCGCAACATCACCTTCGACGGCGTCACATTCCACCATGCCGCCACCAACCTGCTCGGCACCAAGCAGCACGCCCTCCTTGCTCACACCGCGCGCTATGCCGACTTCGAGAACGTGCACATGATCAACCCCAAGGCATCCCTCGAGAATGTCAGCATCAACTTCGCCGCTCTGGCCAATGTTGCCGACAACTGTAAGTTCATCGACTGCGCCGTAAAGGACGCCGACTTCAACTTCACTCATGCACGCGGCCTGGCAGGTATTGTCTACGACGCACGCGGCTGCGAGGTTAAGAACGCATTCGTATCCGGCACATTCAAGGGCCGCAACAACGTGGCAGGCGTGATGGCCGTGGCCAACGCAGAACCCTCCACCGTGACCGACTGCCATGTGAACGCCACACTTGAAGCCACCAACTCCAACGCCGGCGGTATCATCGCCAACAACACCTTGCGCTCCATCGTGAAGAACTGCGTGGTTGAAGGCACAATCACCGCCGATGAGAATGTGGGCGGTATCCTCGGCCAGCTCGGCGCACCCGAACTCCCCGAAGCCGGCTACATCATCGAGAACAACATCGTTGCTCTCCAGTCGTTCAACGTCGGCACAGAGCCCAAAGCAGCACACCGCATCGTAGGTTACACCACAATCGACGACGGTACTCGCAACATGTGGGTCGACAACCCCGAATACGACCCCAACGACCCCAACAGCTCGGCCGGCAGTTACCAGGAAGTTCCCGCACAGCCCGAGGTGAAAATCGGCGTGAACCACGTGGTAAGCGCAATCGCTCCTGTTGAGGCTGCCGACGGCGAACCCCTCGCCACCGAAGGCACAACAACCGCCCTCGACGAACTTGACGACGCCGCAGAATTCTTCGCCGGCCTCGGATTCAAATTCGGCTCCGACTCAGCTAATCCCTGGAATCAGCAGCCCACATTCATGTACCGCGTTCCCACCCTCTACTATGAGGACAACATCGGAGTTTCCCTCCAGTTCACCCCCGCCGCCTACACAGGCGCACCCGAGGCTGAAATCACCCTCTACCTTGAAGTGGAAGGTTTCGCTGACCTCTTTGAGTTCTCGGACAACGCTTCAATCAGCGTAGCCAACCCCGCCATCGCCGAATGGACCAACCTCGTTCCCGTTGAAGGCAACGACAATCTCGTAGGCATCGTCCTGACCCTCGGCAAGACCGAAGGCACCACCACCGTAACCGCCACATGCAAGGGTAAGACCGCCACAGCCACCGTCACCGTGACCAACTCCTCGGCAATCGTGGCCATCGGCGCCGACAACAATGCCATCAGCTACGCCAACGGCATCATCACAGCCGAAGGCCGTGCAATCGCCCTCTACGATGCACAGGGACGCCAGATGGCAGCAGGCTTCGACACCCTCGCCACCACCGGCCTCCACGCAGGACTCTACATTGTCCGCGCCACCACAGCCGACGGCAATGCCGAAACCCTCAAGATCATGGTACGCTGATCCCTGACCCTCTAAAACACACACCCCGGCGGCCATCCCTGCCGCCATAAACCCCAACCAAGGCGGCCTCACCCGCCGCCATAAACCCAACGCAGGGGCGCACACCACGTGCGCCCCTGCCTCGTTTTTCCCGCCATCCAAGCAATCATGTGATAATCACCATATTGTAGGGTCGCGACCTGTCGCGACTGCCTCGTTTTTCCCGCCATCCAAGCAATCATGTGATAATCACCATATTGTAGGGTCGCGACCTGTCGCGACTGCAACCCTGCGGAACAAACTGGATATCAGACGCTTTATTCCCCATTAACCTCGCCTGCAGTCGCGACAGGTCGCGACCCTACAACCACCAACCCACCGCCCAAATGCATTGGATTAATGTTAGTCCCTCGTGCATCGCCCATCATGCATCGTGCATCGTGCATCATGCATCGCCCATCGCCCATCGTGCATCGTGAATCGTGCATCGTGAATCGTTAAAAATTGCTAACAAGTGTGTAAAAAACACTTGTTATGTATTTTTTCAATTATATTTGCATACCCGAATTTGCGGGCACTCTCTCACTCCGGCCAGGAGTGGCCGTAACATCCATGAACACAACTCTCTGCCTTACCATCCTTATTCATCTCTCCCACTTTAAATTGCAACACTTATCAACATCTATTATCTTACCTTAAAACCAACCATGTTTCTCAGTATGGAAAAAGAGAAATCATTACAGTCCCATAAAGGGATTTTCTCGCGCATGGTGCTTGTGCTTATGAGCCTCCTCGTGAGCACCGCGGCATGGGCGCAGGCCAACGTGACTGGTACGGTTGTCGACCAAAACGACGAGCCCCTCATGGGCGCCACCGTCATCGTGAAAGGCACCGCAAGCGGCACATCCACCGACCTCGACGGTAACTTCACCATCAACGCTGCCCAGGGCAAGACACTCGTCGTGTCATACGTGGGCTACACCACCAAGGAAGTGCCCGTGAAAGGCACCAACCTCAAGATCACACTTAATGAGGACGCAGCCCTCCTGGACGAAGTCGTTGTCATCGGCTACGGTACAATGACCCGCAAGGACCTCACCGGCTCCATCTCCACAGTCAACTCCAAGGACCTCAACGTGGGTGCATACACCGATCCCGGTCAGCTCCTGCAGGGTAAGGTCCCCGGCCTCGTGGTGGTTCAGAACTCCGACCCCAACGGCGGCGTGAACTCCATCACCCTACGCGGTGCCTCCACCCTCAACGGCTCCACATCGCCTCTGTATGTTGTCGACGGTATCCCCGGCGTTAACCTCAACCTCATCCCACCGGCCGACATCGAAAGCATCGACGTGCTCCGCGACGCCTCTGCCACAGCCATCTACGGTTCGAAGGCAGCCAACGGCGTCATCATCGTAACCACCAAGAAAGGTTCCGAAGGCCCCGCCCGCGTAACATATCAGGGCTATGTGTCCTGGGAGAAAATCGCCAGCGACCATAAAATGATGTCCGCAAGCGAACTCCGTGCATATGCTGAAGAGAACGGAATCACCATCCCCAACGACAAGGGCGCAGACACAAACTGGGCCGACGAGGTGCAGCGCACCGGTTTCGCCACAAACCACTCGCTCTCAATCTCCGGCGGCAACAAGACCACAACCTACAACGCATCGCTCACCTACACCAAGCGTGACGGTATCATCCGCGGTGTGGGCAACAACCTCTTCACAGGCCGCGCCTATGTAGAGACCAAGATCCTGAAGGAGCGTCTCACCCTCGGCGCCGGCATCAACGGCAACATCCGCAAGGAGTGGGGTGTGCCCCGTGCTATTCAGGGAAGTTCGGTTTACGAAGGTATGTATTACTACTCTCCTCTCGTACCCGCCACCAACCCCGACGGTTCATGGTACTCCGACAAGACCATCTCGCAGAACTACAACCCCCTGTCGCTCATCTACGAGAACCGCTCGATGGCCACATTCAAGCGTCTGCAGTTCACCGGCAAGGCAAGCCTTCTCATCATCGACGGCCTGACCCTCAACGCCAACTTCAACTACGAGACACAGAACTACCACTACAAGGACTACACTTCCACTCAGTCGCAGAACAACACCCGCCACGGCGAATCTTCGCGCAACGTGACCGACGACTGGTGCAAGCTCATGGAAATCTACGCCAACTACGACAAGACTTTCAATCAGGACCACAAACTCGCCCTCATGGCAGGTTACTCCTGGGAAGAGCATAAGAACGGCGAAGGCTTCGGCGCACGCGGCTATAACTACTATGACGATACCCTTGGATGGAACAACATAGGCATGGCCAACTCCTGGGATACCGACCCGGTATGGGGTAATCTGCAGAACCACACCAAGATGATTTCGTTCTACGGACGTGCCAACTACAGCTACGCCGGCCGCTACATCCTGCAGGCAGCCGTACGTCGCGACGGTGCCTCGGTGTTCGGTTCGAACAACAAGTGGGCTACCTTCCCCTCCGCATCTGCAGCATGGCGTCTGAGCGAGGAGAGCTTCATCAAGGATCTCGGCATCTTCACCGACCTCAAGCTCCGCGCAGGCTGGGGCCAGAGCGGTAACTCTCAGGGCTTCGACATCTATGCCGCCCGATTCTTCTATGACACTACAACCCGCTTCGACTACGTGGATCCCATAACAGGCGCCACCACATCCTACAAGGGTCTGACTTCCGCACGTAACGTCAACGACGACCTCAAGTGGGAAACCACAACCATGGTCAACCTCGGTCTGGACTTCGCATTCCTCAACGGCCGCATCAACGGTACGATCGAATGGTACAACAAATCGACCAAGGACATGATCTGGGACTACCCCGTATCACTTGCGCACTATCCCGTTGCCACCCTCACCGCCAATGTGGGCAAGATGCGCAACCGTGGTATCGAAGTTACCATCAATGCAGTACCCATCCAGACCAAAGACTGGAACTGGTCGACCTCGCTCAACTTCTCGCACAACAAGAATGAGGTTGTCAGCGTATCCAACTCCGAATTCAACGCCGGCGTGCTCAATCAATATGACCCGAACCTCCCCGGCCTCTCGCAGGGCTGCAATACCCAGCGTATCGTAGAGGGCAAGCCCATCGGCTCCTTCTATCTCTGGGATTGGGCAGGTTATAACGATGCCGGAGAGTCCATCTTCTACCGCTATGACGGCGACGGCAACCCCATTCTCGATGCCGACGGCAATCACGAAACCACCAGTGAGCCTGCACAGGACGACCGCATCTATATGGGTAATGCACAACCCAAACTCACCATGGGATGGAACAACACCATCACCTGGAAAAACTGGGACCTCAACATCTTCTTCACCGGCGTGTTCGGACAGAAGATTTTCAACGAACCCAAAGCCTACTTCTCCTACGTCGGCGGTATTTCACAGGGTAAGAACGTGATGGCATCTATCCGCGACGAGCAGTTGCCTACCGACGTTCGCGCACATTATCCCTCGCAGCGCTATCTGGAGAACGGCTCCTACTTCAAACTGTCGACCCTCACACTCGGCTACACCTTCCGCAACTGCTTCAACGGCTGGCTCAAGGATGTGCGCCTCTATGTGTCGGGCAACAACCTCTTCACCATCACCAAGTACACCGGCCGCGACCCCGAAATCAACCTCGGCGGTCTTGCACCGGGACACGACACCCGTTCCGACCACTATCCTCGCACACGTCAGGTGCTCGTAGGTGTAAACGTGAACTTCTAAACCCAATCCGAACATTCTGTTTTAAATAGAAATAAACACCATGAAATTATATATCAAAGGTTTGATTCTCTCAGGTCTGCTTGCCGGAACTGCATGTACTGACCTCGACACGGATCTTAACACCAAATACACCGAATTCCCCGACAACCCAATTGCGGTAGAGGGTGAGTTCAACGGCTGCTACCGTTTCCTTCACGGATGGTTTGGCCGCGACTTCGCTGAAGGTGTAATCAATCAGGGTGACGAAGTCATGGGTTGCTGCTTCGGTGCAAGCAACTACTGGGATGACGGTCGTTACACCCACGCATCTATCCACTCGCTTCATCTTGACAACTGGCGTACAAAAGCCGGTATGGAAGGTGCCATGGCAGGTCTGACCTACACCAACGAAAGAATCGCAGCCTACGGCGGCCCGACTTTCGATGATCCCGTTGTAGCACCGCTCCGTGCTATCCGTGCCTACTATCTGTTCTGGATGATGGAACTTTACGGCGATACCCCCCTGATGAACCATGTGCTTGATGAAGGCGAAGTGCTCGACCGCGCTCCCCGCGCCGATGTGGCACGTTATCTTGAAAGTGAACTCCTCGCCATCCTCAATCAGGAAGGTGGTCTGAGCAAAGCCAACGACATCTCCACCTACGGCAAGCCCAACTACTGGATGGCAGCCGCGCTGCTCGTGAAACTCTATCTCAACTGGGGTGTTTACACCAACGACATCACAACCGTGACAGGCTCCACACCTAACGAAAAGCTCAACGACTGCGTGTACTGGTGTGACCAGATTATTCAGAGTGGACTTTTCGAGGTTGGCCACGGCTACCGTAAAAAATTCTACCCCGATAACGGTGTACATATCAAGGACTTTATCTACGCCCTCGACGTTGACCCCGCAACAAAGGGTGACGGCACCACCACTTGGTACCGCTGGTTTGGGTTCAAGAAAGATTCTATGTGCTATCCTTATCTGTTCGGATGGAAGAACAGTCAGTCGGTTGCCGGACAGACCGTTCTGACTAAAGAGTGTGTAGACCGCTTCACTCTTCCCGGCGACGAGCGTAACGACATGATTCTTTCAGGACCAGTCTATGCCTACGACGCACAGTTCAACAAGACTACCACACCGGTCATGGTCTGCAAAAATATTGACAACCCGACCAAAAACAACTTCCAGTTGAATTTCCGTGCCGACTTTGACTTCGAGGACGCTTCGATTTACTCGCTCGGCGATGAAGCCGTTCCGGCATTCAACGCAACCAACCTGAAAAACGGAACCGCACTCCTGAACATTCAGAAAGGCGCACGCTGCTTCAAATATCCCCCGCGCGAAGAGGATTATTCGCTGTGGGGGCGCCAGCAGGCCAACGACTCGCCTATCTTCCGCTTCGCCGACATTCTGCTCACCAAGGCTGAATGCATCATGCGCGGCGCACAGGCCACACTCGGTGACACCCCCATGAGCCTGTTCAACGAAATCCGCCGTTGCTCGAGCGCACCCGAACTGACAACGCCCCCCACAATGGACGAACTTTGTGACGAACGCTCACGTGAATTCATCCTCGAACCCTGGCGTCGCAACGACCTCATACGTTTCGGCAAATTCGAGGACGACTGGGGTCAGAAAAACCGCTACAAAGTATGGGACGATGCTGATCATACCCAGTTCCACTGGGTTGACCGCCCCGGAGTGAAGGATCCCAACCGCCGCCTTATGCCTATCCACCGCGACATGCTCAACACCAACCTCAACTGGAGCCAGAACCCCGGCTATCAGGGCATCTGATTTCGGCTTAGACCTTAAATTACAACCGGCAGGGGGCGCGTTCCTCCGATGCTCCCCCTGCCTTTCCAAACAAACATAACTAACTATCTATTACTAACCTTAAACAAAAAGCTCATGTTAAAAAACTACATGAAACGCAGCGCAATGCTGCTCGGTGCTGCAGCTGTTGCTGCCTCCGCTTATGCAGGCGCCTATGTCGACGTGACACGCCAGTATCTTCAGGACCCCACCTTCATCCCCGGATGGCAGGGCTATATCGCAGCCGTTGACCATGGTGTTGCAGAAGTATGGTGCGGTGCTTTCAAAGCTTATCAGAACCTTGGTGAACAGCCGGCCGGCCATTATGTCCTCACAGCAAATGCCCTTTACCGCTGCGGTGGCAACAACTACTCTATAGAGCATCAGGACGGAAATGCAGACCTTAACACAGCCTACATCTTTATCAACGACAAAAAAGAACCAGTAACCGGCCTGACAGCAGAACTTAAGGCACGTCCGGGCGATGGAGAGGCTTTTGATCCTGCAAAACACTTCCCCAACGGCCTCGAAGAAGCCAACAAAGCATTCGCAGCAGGCAAATACGCCAACAAAGTTGAATTTGACCATCAGGGTGGTGAACTCATCATCGGTATCTGCAACACAGGTTGCTACTACGACGAATGGTGTGCGTTTGACAACTTTAAACTCACCAAAGACGGTGCCGAAGTAACTACAAACGGTATCGTAAATGGCGATTTCTCAACCGGTATCGATTTCAAGCGCAACTGGGACAACTGGAGCACAGAGAACAAGGAAAAGACTCCCGACATCAACCGTAAAGGCGGTAACTATCGCAAATGCGGTGGCTCTCCTTACAAGACCGCACAGCAGGTTGAACTTCCCGCAGGTAAATACTACTTCTCCATGCTCTGCTTCCACCGCTACGGTTCAACCGTTGACGAAAACGGTGTACAGTACGACCACAAATGGCCCGGTAAAGCCAAACCCGGCTACGGCTGCATGAGCCGCTCGCCCAAAGACTGGTTCGAAGCAAAAGACTACGATGAAGTAGGTGAAGACCGCTATCAGCATGCCTATATCTTTATGTCGAAAAATGAAACTTGCCCCAAAGACCTCGGCTACGAAGACGTGGACATGGGTGACCTCAAAGACAATGTTGACGTTCGCACTCGCGTAAAGGACTGCTGGGAAATCTGCAACGGTGACCTGAGCATCATGCCCGACAACAACCCACGCGAAGCTCTGGAAGAATATCACAATGCCGGCAAACCGGATCAACTTCAGTACACCGTTAAAAACAAGTGCACCACCGCCGACGACTCCGGCTCTGAGCGCGAATCGTCTGCAGCGTTCGTAAACGAAGGTGAGAAATGGCGTCAGGGCGTAGAGTTCACACTCGATGCTCCCACCAAAGTTTGGGTCGGCCTCGGCAAAAACCAGAACACCGGCGACGGCTACTGGCACGCTTACACCGACATCAAGCTTCAGAAATGGGATGACAACGCACAGTCTGGCGTTGACAGCATCGCACTTGACACCGAAATCGACGAAAACGCCCCCGTTGAATACTTCAACATGCAAGGTGTACGCGTTGCAGAGCCCACCACCGGCCTCTACATCGTTCGTCAGGGCAACAAGGTAAGCAAACAGCTCATCCGCAAGTAATCCCCTATTAAACACAACCCACCGCAGGGGCGCACACCAGTGCGCCCCTGCCTCGTTATCCCCCGGCCCCCCAGCCATCCAATCGGCGTGCTCACCAAACGTAGGGTCGCGACCTGTCGCGACTGCAACCCAGCGGAACAAACTGGATATCGGCGCTTTTATTCCCCATTAACCACGCCTGCAGTCGCGACAGGTCGCGACCCTACAATTCCATCCAGATGGGCTGTGGTGAACCCCATGAAAGCGAAGCGCATCGTGGGGTGGCACCGAACATGGGTGAGCGCACCACGTGCGCCCCTGTCTCGTTTTCCCCCCCGCCCCAAGCAATCATGTGATAATCGCCATATTGTAGGGTCGCGACCTGTCGCGACTGCAACCCAG